>JYMV01003259.1_pt1 | contig 11413 bp, 9 predicted proteins | sample 338911 | NCBI WGS metagenome assembly JYMV01 (sample SAMN03354496, study PRJNA234377) | hydrothermal vent metagenome | biome: Deep sea; feature: Hydrothermal plumes at the Eastern Lau Spreading Center, Western Pacific Ocean; material: Seawater | place: Tonga | collected 2009 | depth 2000 m m
AAGACGGCACTCTCCAGTTTGAAGCCTCCCAGCCGGTACTGTGGACGGTCAAGGGAGAGATCGGCACCATTGACAACAAGGGTCTGTTTACCGCCAGCCAGTTGGGCACCGGCAGTATTACGGCCTTTCTCCTCTCTGACCCGGCGGTGAAACTGAGTACTGGGATCATCACGGTGGTGGAAGCCAAGCTGCCACTGACGGCACTGGTATTTGATTTGCCCAACCAGGCGGAATTCGATGCTGAACTGGATGTTAAGGGGCAATTGATTGTGGTCAACCAGCCGGACCAGCCGGCGGGCGATCAAGCCATCGTGGTGACTTTTACGTCACCTGCAGGTAAGGAGTTGAAATTTGCCGCGCGCACAGATAAGGAAGGGCGGTATGTTCTGGATACGGTGGTGCGTTTTAACCAGGTGGGTATTTGGAAGCTGGGACTGAGTTTTGCCGGCTCCACCCAGTTTGCCTCCACCCAGCGGCAGCATGCCATCAGCGTGTCTAAAGCCGCTTCTGATATTACCTTTCTGAGTGCGGAAAGTGCTGAATTGGGACAGGACTACCAGCTGGTGGGTGTGCTGAAGCCTGCTATACCAGCAGTGGAGTTGAGCCTGCAGGTTCTGGCCCCCGATTCCCAATTGATAGAGAAGACCTTGCTGGCTGATGCCGGAGGTGGGTTCAAAAGCAGCTTCAAGCTGAATTTGGAAGGCCATTGGTCGGCCACCCTGAATTGGGCTGGCAGTTCGACCTATCAGCCGGTGACGCGAACCTTTCAATTGAATGTGGTCCAGCGTTTCGGCAAGGTGATCGTGGCCCTGGGCGGGATAGGCCCGTCGGAAGTGCATGCCTGGCCCAAGTTCAACACGGTGGCGGAATCGGTCTATCGAGTCTTTGTCCAGCGTAATTTCCAGGCGGAAAAAGACATCTATTTCCTGTCAACCGATCCCAATAAGACCAAGGGAGCGCAAGCGCAAACCACGCTGAAGACGCTGGAGTATGCCATCACCAGCTGGGCGGCCAAAGAGGTCAACAGCAACGTGCCGCTCTATATCTATCTGTTGTCGCACAATCTTGGCGACAAGTTCCTGGTGGAACGGCGTGGCTTGCAGGATGACTACCTGACGCCGGAACAATTGGACCTGTGGCTGGATAAGCTGCCGCCTGAAACGCCGGTCACCTTGATTATAGAGGCCTGTTACAGTGGCTCCTTCATCAATTCCCGCCTCTCGGCACCTAATCGTACCATCATCACCAGCGCCAGCCGGGATAAGCAGGCCCTGATCATGCGGACCTCTTCGTTTTCTCGTTTCTTCTTTGACCGTATCCGCGCTAACCAGACCATTAGGGCCGCCTTTAGCCAGACAGAGGAGCGGATGAAAAAGATGCGTGCCCACCATAGCCAATCGCCACAAATAGATGCTAACGGTAACGGTGTTGCCAATGAACTGTTAGACTTGCAGGCACTGGGAGATCGACGGATTCCGGCCGATATTTCCAGTCTCTCGCTGCCGCCGGCCTTCGGCAGCCAAGCCCAGGCAGTGAACTTGAAGCCGGGTATATCCAGCCACACTTTCCAGGTGGAGGTGGTAGGTACCGAGGTGGAACGTGTCTTTGCTGAAATCATCCAGCCCGGTTTCGATCCTGACCGTCTGTTCCAGAATTGGCAGGAGGTTGATCAGCAGATTCAGGCGGTGGATTTGCAGTTGGCAGCCGATCAAGAAGGCACTCCCAAGTATCAACTGCGGTATGACAAGTTCATTCAGCCGGGAGAATATACCCTTATCTTCCAGGCCAGTAATGCCGATGGCAATGCCGAACCGATCCAGACCACGGTCATGGTGTCAGAAGGCGGTCAATTGGCAGGAGATGTTAATGGCGACAATTCAGTTAATATCTTTGATTTGGTAATGGTAGCAGGACAATTTGGCAAGAGTGGTGCTGGTTTATCAGGGGATGTCAACGATGACGGCTCAGTCAACATCTTCGACCTGGTGCAGGTGGCCGGTAACTTTGGCAAGAGTGGCTTGGCTGCCGCTCCATCCCTTCTGGTGGAAGAACTGACTTTCACTACCCAACAGAAGCGAGATATCCAATCGGCCATAGTGGAATTGAAGGAAATGCCAATCAGGTCGGAAGTGGAAGAACTGGCGTTCAACCTGTTGAAAACTATCCTACCTGAAAGATTGCCGGCCCAGACGCAATTGCTGCAGAACTATCCCAACCCCTTTAATCCTGAAACCTGGATTCCCTTTGAACTCGGCTGTGATGGAGAAGTCTCAATAACCATTTATGACGCGGTAGGGAATCCGGTCAGAACCTTATCGGCGGGTCACCTGTCAGCCGGCGGTTATGTAGGCCAGTCAACTGCCGTCTACTGGGACGGTAAGACCGATGGTGGAGAACCGGTAGCCAGCGGCACTTATTTCTACACTTTGAGGATTGGTTCCGAGATGGATACCCGGAAGCTGATAATTCTGAAGTGAGATGCCGAATGTCAGCAATTAAGTATCTTAGGCGTCTAGTTTCCTCATGGTATGCACATGTATATAAACTCACTTCTTCATCGGAAAGCGTATCATCTGTCATCGCCCTTGGGGAAACTCGCAGCTAGATGGGGAGAGATCAAATCCTTTAAGTAACTATATATGCATTGTTGCTTATGTTATGTTTTTTTACTGGAACCCTACATCCAGTCTTTGGGTATCAAATATTTGATATCCAAATCCAATAATTTATGCCTTTGTACTTTAGTTTTTAACTTAAATATAATAAACCAACTTGAGCTACAATGGTTACATGACGGTGGTTTTCTGAGGGCTTTTTCGTGGAAATTCTGAGGAAATGTTGAGGGGGATTCTGTGGCAGAAACACAACAATAATTGCTTGTTGCATCGTTACTCAATCTCCTAAGAGTTAATTAAGTTGCGTCTTCTGAGTCCAGCCAAGTTCGCATGAGCTCGACAACAATCTCGGGGTTGCTCTGGACGGAATTAGTAATTTCACGTTGGAGCCGTGCAATCTCTAGTTCCTCTGACCCTTCCATCGCACCGCCATCCTCTCCATCACCAAGGATACCAGCGGCATCTGTTCCAATTCCAGCTAGAGCGCCATCACTCAATTCATCATCCTCAAGAGATGGCTCGCCTGAGATGGCAGCTACGCCACCGCCAACCCTTGCCTGCGCTTGCGGTGCATCCGCGGCGCCTAAACCTTTGAAGAATGACCTCATCAACAGCAGCAACGCAGCAACCACAATCAGGACGAAAAGATATTCCAATTGGTGCTCAATCATGATAGCTTTCTGTATTTCCTCTAATAGAATTATTCGACTACTGTGTGCTAATTAGGATACTCAGAATATAATAACACCTTATCAAAACTACAATACTTAATTTTTCTTTTTGCACAAATTAATCACTTTTACCCATGTAATCTCTAGGGTGCTTGAATGGTATATGTTTTCTAGCACAAATCCCGTACGGGGTATGTGCCAAGATTGGATAACTTTGTTATCATAATACATCAAGTGGTTCGGATTCGGTGCAGGCCAAGGAATAATAGTGCCCCTTAGACTATCGTGATACTATACACGAGTTATCTATTGCACCGGTATCAGTAAGTAGCTGTTTTGGTTTTATAATCCTAAAACTCTGGAATCAACCTCGTAGTTTGAAAAATACTTGAGAGGTAATAGGGCTATTGATTTCACATTTACGATACTACCCTCAAGTCGTGTTGTCCCCAATATAATCCCAATTGATCTTATACCCCATCCCTGGCTCTTGAGGCAAATGCACATATCCTTCGACATCTAATGGATCGCCGATTTCTTCTAAATAAGGCGGCGGGGTATTACAATCCATGCCGGGAGCTACCAAACCTCGCTCGTAATATTCACACGTGTCTTCGCTTGTCGCCCCCAGGATCTGCAAATTGGCAAACCCACTCATATGAATCTCACACTTCACTCCATAGGCTTCACATACCGCTGCCATTTTTTTACAGCCTGTAATGCCACCACGTAACACATCAATCCGACTCATGTCCGAGGCCCCACGTAAAATCCAATCAGCACGGGTAAAGAAACTACCCGCTGCAACTTCCGGTGACAAAATTGGGATCTCCAACTCGGCACAAAGCTTCTCATAAGAAGACACCCGATACTCGGGCATCGGATGTTCATACCAGTAAAAATTTAACTCCTGAAGTACACGACCCACCTTGATCGCTTCTTCATAAGTGCAATACGTACCCCAGGGATCAAAACTCAGTACCATATCATTTCCAACTCGCTGGCGGACTGCCCGGCACACTTCAATATCCTGCTCAACATGCGAAGGTCGTCCCGGATCTGATTCCTTTTTGATGGGATCCCAAAAATAATAGGGATGAATCTTGTAGTGAGTATAGCCTTCCGCTTTGCAGGCGGCGGCGTGTTCCGCGTAATCCTCCACCGAACCCATATTGGGAAAGGTGCTTGCATATGCCTTCACTTTATCTCGGCAACCGCCCAGAAGTTTATAGACTGGTACCCTAAACGTCCGCGCCTGCAAATCCCACAACGCCATATCCAACACGCTCAGCAAATTCTCATCTACTTTAGCCACCCACAACCAGTGCCAGAACTTTTCCCGATCAAAGGGGTCGTGCCCCAACACCAGGTTTTTAATTCGGCCTTGCATAGCCCCGATCTGCTCAGCAGACATACCATCCATGTCGCCATGCCCTCGGCCACCAAAATAATATCCTTCAGCACCCTGGTCGGTGACGATCTTGGTCACCGTCTGTGTAACCATTGTTTCAGGCAAAATCTCACCATGATGAAATCCTCGTCGGGGAACTTGAAATGGTATCACCTGCAAATCTACAATCTTCATTTTGACCTCCAAAGTCAACATGTTAGTCAAGAGGAACCTACACCCCAGGAGATTCATTCTCCACCGGGATCAAGCGTCGTGTGGCTAGCCGTTACCCTACGGCAATGGACTGCCCGAGACTGATTTTAAAAATCACCCATCTGGCTGGAAAAAATTGATGTCTGTTGATTGGTAAAAACAATCACCTTCTACCAACCCCAGCCAATCCGTGTATGCCATCTAACCACTAAGGGAAAAAGTGACCACTCCTCGCCCTGTCTATTGTATAATCCAGACAGCAACCCACCGTCTAGAGGAGATTATCTTTGGACAGTACACCACGTCGCAGGCTTAGGCCAACCGTCGAGAGATGAGCAGATCGGCCTCAGCCAAATGTTGCCATACATTCTTCATAATCCAGTCGGGAACTGGCGCGATATCCATGCGACAGTAGGCGGTTTGCAAGATGCCGGCACGCTGAAGGATTGCCTTATGTATCCATATTGACCTGTTGCCACCCCCCCCAGCTGCTGCCGCCCGGAGCAATGGAATGATACACTGTAGATAGATTTCCTGTCCACCCGTCGTATTCCCTGTTCGGAAGCAATCACATACCATTTGGTAGGCATCGATAATCGCCGGAAAGGGAATGGTTCCGACAGAGCCCCGGTTGAGTTCTTCGGGCAAATGGTTTCCATTGGCGCCACCGAGTACGGTTATCTGGCGTCCCACCGCTGTCAATTTGCGTGCTTGCAATTCCGCCACAACCTGTCCAATCTTGTCAGGCGCGTCCGAAGATTCGATTTTGAGAGCAACAACTCGCCCCGCTTGTTGAGTCGCCTGCACCAGTACGCCCGCTGACGCATTTTGACCGACATCCTGAATCATCAGCGGCAGCGCCACGCGCTGAGACAGATCGTCAAACAGCCGAACCAACTTTTCCCGCTGAAACGGTTGAGGATTAACCATTGCACAATCCACACCACACTCGCTTGCAAGGTGAGTCAATGCAATCGTACCTTCACGGCTGGCATGGGAGGTTGCTGCAACCAGCGGACGCTGTCCGTCTATGTGTTTAGCGGCCAAGGTCCATACCTGTATTCGCTCGGCATCGGTCAGCATATCGCTCTCACTGCCTATCCCAAATGCGATTCCTTTAGCCCCAGCCGCTATACAAAAGTCAATCTGGTGGTGCAAGCTAACCTCATCAATAATTCCATCGCTGTCAAACGGCATCACCAGTACAGGCACCGCACCACTGATAGTTTCTAGTTTTTCTTTGTTCATCGATTTTTCTCCTTAGTCGACATTATTTCCCGTGTGGATTTGCCTGCGATCCTCTGCGCAAGTTGTCCATCATCCTAGGGATACACACCAACATTACAGGTTCTGATTAGCTGCATGATCAATCTCTAAAGTACAGATTTCCGAGGTGACAGAATCAGGGCTAATAATAAATAAGAAGGAGTCAGTGGCTTCAATGCCATTATAGATCTCGGTTAACCAATCGGCGGTTGCTGAAAAATCCTGCCAATTGGCCCATGGATCACGGTTACGGTCCTTCAGTTGATCGAATAAATGACGAACGAAGTCGATGTGCCAGCGGGAGCAGGAGATGAAGACATTTGACATGGGAAGTAGACCTAATTGTTGACATCGCCATTATATAGCAATGTAAATTACAGGTCAATTGGGAAAGATTTACAGAATAAGTTAGGGAGGAGGAAAAAAGGTACCAACTAGTGGGTTTAGTCGGCACCCCCTGATTACTACGTACGGGATTAAAGCTGGAAGACACCAAGTATTAAAGTAGGAAATATTCATAATCTAGCAATTGTATTTAAGTTATAATTTAAGTATAAGGGAGTGTGATCAGGCTTCCTTCAACCTCAAATATTTCTTCATCTTGTGAGTCTTTATGCCAAACACGGAGATCACTATTCTCAATTCTATGGCAGGAAGCGCGTTTGAGCCAGCTCTAGATCAACACGTTTCATGGGGGATAAAGTGTCTGGATCTGAAAGACGCCATTTTGGGAAAAAGCATTGTCGGATTGACAAAAAAAGAAGCAAAACACGCTGCAGGTCTGATTCAGAAAAGAGACCTATCTGTCTATTGCTTTTCCACAGTTCTCTTCGGTGGCGATATTGAATTGGGGGAAGAGCGTTTCCGGAAAGACTATCTCAAAAAGATAGATCACGTCATCGAAATTGCCGAGATTCTACAACCACAGATGATCCGCTTGCTCGCGGCAGCAACTTCCAAAAGAGGAGAAATCGAGAACAGCGTAAAGTACCTCCGCACAAATCATCCTTGGTTAATTCCACTTTATGCTGAAGCTATCGATCGCCTTCACAACGTATATTGCTCTGAATCCAAATCCGATCGAGGCTTCAAAGTTACCATCGAAAACGAAGTCGGAAATTGTATCTTCTCGACCCCTGAAGAGGTCATTGATTTCTTTGAGGCACTTGATCGTCGAGAATCTGTATCCTTCACCTGGGATGTGCAGAATCTCTGGCAAATGGGAACTTATCCAACGATGGACGTCTATCATAAGCTCAAGGGGTTGATAGGTTATTACCACTTGAAGGGCGGGCAACAGAGTGACAAGAGCACCGAGCTTTGCTGGAGATCCTCTTTGGAAGATGCCTCATGGCCGGTCGTGGAGATAACACGGCAAGTCATGATGGATGAAGTAAGTCAGGTGATCTGCCTGAATGGCTCTCATGGCGAAGCCAAAACAGGTTATGACTACAACAACATAACCAAAAGAGATCTAGACTTCATTCGCAGAGCCATACCGGAAATTGATTGACGCAAATGACAGCAGTGACGCAAGCCTTTAGTGCGAGTTCAGAGATTGAACTCTGCAGACCGCAGGATAAAACCATCTTCTTGGTTGATTGAAGGCACAGCAAAGCACTTCTTATGTAATCTCGACCCGATTGCTCTTGATAAGAGCTTGGCTTCATATACTTTCATGATCTCAAGAGCAAATTGTTGTTTGAGGCCTTTAATTACTATTTGTTTAGACTTATGGATGGAGTTCAAATTTACGTTAGCCTGTACGTAAGTTTTTAACTTAAATACAAATTCAGGTCAGTTTTATGTCTCATGACCCCCCTGTCTTTTGCAAACACACCCTTTCTCTCTTTGATGAAGTTGAAAATAGTGCTTATGTGATGAGGCAAAGTGTAATGAAAACTATAATTGGTTTTAGTGCGATTTTGGTTTTAGTTTTGACTCTAGTCATAGTGTTAACTGTTGATGCCGCTACACCAAAAGATTTGATTATTCATTTGCCATTCGAAGAAGGGGCTGGCAAAGTGGCTAAAGATATTTCACCTAACAAATTCGTTGGTGATGTGAAAAACGCGAAATTGGGTGAAGGGTGTGCAAGGCAAAGCCTTAGAATTCAATCAGGGATCTGTAAAATTTGAACCATTGAAAGTTAATGAGCTAAAAGCGCTTACCATCGAGTTTTGGTTTCAACCCACCAAAAAGTTTTCGGGTGGGAATAGAATGGATATGATGTACCGGAAAAATGGCGGAGGTCGTCCACACATAACATTTAATCGTGGTGGCGTTTTGTTTGGCCACTACTTTGCAAACAAAGGCGCAGAACTCGAGATCAGAAGCAAGTTTGTAGAATTCGAATCCAAATGGTATTACTTCGTCGCTACACAGGATAAAAAGAAGGCAATAATGTATATTGATGGAAAAATTGATGGTCAAGCTGTGTCAGGTAGTGATGTCAGATTCGACTATATTAAGTTTGGTCTTTCACTTGCGGACAATTCGGATGCTGGTGGTAACTTCTTCAACGGTGCTACGGATGAAGTCAAGATTTGGAGTGTAGCTTTCACCACCGATGAAGCCCAGGAATCCATGAAAACGGCTTTAGCTGTCGATCCAGCGGGAAAGCTAACCACCAAATGGGCTTAAATGAAGTCTTGGCAGACAAAAAGTATCGGATTTAACTTAAATCCTAATATCGATCCGAGCAAGTATGCTGTCGACTTGGAGTCTTGACAGCATACTTATAGTCGTTATCTTCCCACCCTTCAGCTTCTATTTTCTCATAAGGAAACTCATAGGAGCAACCGTGATGTGAATTTTTGGAAATCCCTTGAAAAATCACCGTCATGCAACCGAGATATGTAGTCAGGGGGAGTATTGACCAAGTTTAAGGTATTACCTGTCCTAGTTTCTGCCAGCCTTGTGTACTTACTCTTTCTTACGTAATTAGAAAACTAATACGATTTTTCCGAACAAAAACAAACTTGCCTTGTCTAATGGAATGAAAACATTAAAAAAAGAATAAACGGCCATAATATTAAAAACGAAAGGAGAACTACCATGTTAAAAATAAAACGTAACCGCTATCCAATCTCACGTAGAATCAACGGGAGAAAAACCATAGTTTCTGTCATTGATCAAAAATTAATGTAAAGAACATCTAAATATTTATTCCTAACGGAGACAAAAGCTTGATTTTTGGATCCGTTGGAATGCTCATCTGTATTTAAGTTTTTAATTAAATACAGGTCTTTGGAAGATGTATTATGACGATTGGTACAAATCTTATTGCCTTCCTTCAGCTGTGTTATCTACCACATATTGTTCTAATGCCGACCTAACTTGGGAAAATACCCCTGACCAATCTCCAGTTCACTTTGTCGAAATAATCTCATACTTGGATACCATGGTGTATCTTCTCTGTCCAACATCCAGCGCCAATCTGGTATATAGGGCAACAAGGTCCAAACTTTTTCACCCAAGGCTCCAGCCATATCACCGTTGTGTTAGACGTAGATATAACTAAATCCAAGGCTGATATTTGGGCAGCAAAATCATCTAAATCCCTCAATGAGTCTATCTCCTCATCCTGATAATCATTAGATGCGTTTGCTGTTGAAACTGTGCTAATCCTTCCTTCACATCTCCATATTGTAAATTGATAAAGTAGCAATCTTGTTGCGACAGAATCGATGTCCAATCTTCCAATATCGTACTCTTTAATAAGGTTTGTCTCTGATTGATACCGGTACTTTGCCATGAAATACCAACCAGCATTCTACCATCAACCAATTTTTGATATCTTTTCTTGATCTTGGCAGACCCATTAGCACAGGCTGTCAGGTAGGGTTGTTTTACTCTGCTTAAAGCTATCTTCATCGGTTCGAAGCCATCGGCCTAAACTGCCCATTGGAATTTGATAATCGATATCAGGATTTAACAACTGTAAGTTCGGCGGATTTTCTCGAAGAACGAATTGAGTCTCAGGAAATGAACGCTGGAATAAAGGAATTACTAAGACGTAACGGAAGTGCAGAAACGCACGCATAATTCTGAAGACGAAAATGCCTAACGTGTTCAGCAGAGAAACGGGTGTTTTGTTCAATGTCCATAAAGCATTTAATCGCCTCGCTTGAAACAAGGTAGGAGAACCCTTAAGATGTAACCAGCAAAGATAATAATTACACCCAGCATTCCATCAAACACATGGCCTTTAGGTACATAAGGCCCAAAATTGAACTGCCGAAGCGATCATGCTTGCAAGTAAAATGAGATGCCATGCAACTCTTAGTATTAGTACGTATAAATTTAAGTCTCCATACCTTAATTTGCCCGCTAAACTTGTCGTGAAGAGCCGTTTTGCCATTACTCGGCATCGATACCAGAAAGACATAAAGTGTATCCATTGTCAGATCGGATGTCCAATCAACATCTGGCCTTGAGTTCCCCCCACGTTGTCGCGAGTTTCCCTGCCGGCTTAACTGAGGTATCAGTTCCTATCTTGATTGTGAATCGGAGATAGATATCATCTTTGACATCGTTTGGTCCTGCCCAGACCCAATAGGCTTTCGAATCCGGGTCTTTCAATATCTCTCGCATTTTGGCCGCACCAAATCCCCAAATGCTACCGCCAAATTTTTCATAAAGCTGAAGCTCTTTCCTCTTACCATCGTCAAAATTTGGCTTTACCCAACCGTCTTTGCAATTATTGATTGGTTTACCCACATCGCATTTCCAACCAGGCTCACCTATACCCAATATACTTAGGTTTGTCATTCAAGATTATGTTAGCTAAAAAGCCCCCTCTGCCTGCTGCTCCAGGCTCCGCGTCATGAACATAAATTGCAATCACAGCGGAATCTTTCTTGAGTTCAAATTCAGTGACGGTGGAAGCTTGTCAGTTAGCACCTTTTGCCACTTCTTTCCCATCAATGAATACAACCCATGAGTTATCACCGCTGATTCGCAAGGTTCCCTTTTTGGGAAGGGCGTCTGCAGTTTGCATTGATACTAGCGATGCAATCAATAAAAACGCTACTGTCGAGTATGCTGAATTCCTTTGCATTGTTATGATCTCCTATCTTACTTTAACGGTACTCCATATGACAGCAAGTTTATCTCACGATTCTGAATAGACAACGGCCGTTTGGAAGCTAATTACAATCGCTTCCTAGGACCTGTTAACATTCATTCATCGTTAGTGTCTTCTATGGCCATTGGAGGAAAGACCATATGAACAGAAAACTATTGCGAAACGACCA
>JYMV01035343.1_pt1 | contig 11409 bp, 15 predicted proteins | sample 338911 | NCBI WGS metagenome assembly JYMV01 (sample SAMN03354496, study PRJNA234377) | hydrothermal vent metagenome | biome: Deep sea; feature: Hydrothermal plumes at the Eastern Lau Spreading Center, Western Pacific Ocean; material: Seawater | place: Tonga | collected 2009 | depth 2000 m m
GTAAATGAGCATATACTAATAAAGCTAATGCAAATAAGAGGAACGCCGATGGATAGTTTCGAGTTCGAACAGGACAAGGTAGATTTTCATTACAAGGCATGGATTGAGGTATCATGTCCAAAATTGTGGTAAAATGTAAAGGTCTAATAAAGACAAATCAATCAATCAAAAAGGTAATCAATTATGTTCACATTAAAATTTTACAAGTTTCATTCAACAGATGGTTCAAGTTCAACCACGTCAATATCCTGTCCAATGTACGATAAATACAAAAGAGCTAATGGTAGTTACACAATCACCACCTTCAATACTATGGTTTCTATTAATGGTGTAGAAAGGCACGTATGCAATGAAGACAACGACCCATCGAGTAACACTGTTAGCGATGGAGCTAATGAAGTAGGAGTAGCTAAAGCAATGAACTTCACTGCTACTTTTGATAATTGTTTTGTTGAAAACGACAAAGGCAAGACGATAGATCATATACACCCCCAGTCTGTTAATATAGGACCCGACTTAAAATAAACACACAGTAACACCATAAAAGCTTGCCAAATGACAAGCTTTCCTATTTATGATACAATTTAACGTAAATCAAATAGAGGATATATTATGGCTAAAGAAAAGGCTGTAAAAAACTTAGGTGGAGCACCAACTAAGTACGAAGAATCACATTGTGACATAGTAGTAAATCTAATGAGAGAAGGAGCAAGCAAGGCAGAAGTATGCCTAGAGCTTAACTGTTGCTTTCAAACATTCCTAAATTGGCAAACCCAGCACCCTGAGTTTTTAGAGTCCGTAAAGAAAGGCTTACACTTTTCTAAGGGCAAGTGGGAGCAAATAGGGCGCAAAGCCGCATTCGGTCAAGTCGAAAACTTCAACGCTGTATCCTGGATATTCAACATGAAAAACCGCTTTGGTAAAATGGACGTTGACGAACTAGCATGGCGCGACAAACAAGAGGTTGAACATTCAGGCGAAGTTGTCACGTTTAACATGGACTTTGGCAATTCAAACCAGAATAAAAATACAAAATAACTGAATAAACATACGTAAAGTATCTAAATACACGCTGTTATATAATGAAAGGTGAATGATTATAACAACTATCAACTACATAGCATCGCCAACGGGTGCAAAGTTTCACGCCTCTAACAAAGTTGTTCGGGGCGTTCTTGGTCCAGTAGGTAACGGCAAGTCAGTAATGTGTATCAATGAGATTCACAGGCTAGCAGTATTACAGGAACCAAACAGTGACGGTATACGTAAAACTAAATGGGGTATATTCCGCAACACTTACGACCAATTAGAATCCACAACACTGGCAACATTCAAACAATGGTTACCGTGGGACGTTTGCAGTATCACAATGAAACCTATCAGGGGCATGATTAAATACCCACTAGCGGACGGAACAACTGTCGAAGCTTTGTGTATGTTTGTATCGGTGGATAGGCCAGACGATGTTAAAAAGCTCCTATCATTAGAATTAACGGGTGTATTCCTCAATGAAGCACGTGAACTACCATATGCACTAGTCAAAGCAGCACGTGAACGAATAGGTCGTTATCCTTCACAAATTGACGGTTATACTGATGTTTACGATAACAACGGCGAACTAACATACTCAGCACCAAAAGAACTAGACTCAAGCGGCAACGTCACCTTCAACAAGGATGGCACGCCAAAATATAAACCATGCACCCGCAAAGCTTTACTAATGGATACAAACCCACCAGAGGACGATCATTGGTGGTATCAACTCGCTGAAGATGGATGCTTGAAATCAAACAAGTCAGCAGAGGCGAAAAGAGCAGTGACAGAGATATTTGACTTTTTCCGTGGTCCTGCACCATTTCTCAAGGAGGGTGATAATTACATTGATAACCCTCTAGCTGAAAACATTAAGTTTCTACCAGGTGGATACAAATACTATCGAGACATGCTAGCCGGTAATTCAGAAGATCATATAAATGTCATGATCATGGGTAACTACGGAACAATCAAAGATGGCAAGCCAGTTTACCCACAATACAACGATAGAATTCATTGCCCTGAAAAACCATTGAAGATACTTGAAGACTTACCAATCGGCTTAGGCTGGGATGGTGGACTGACACCAACATGTATTATTGGTCAACAAACAGAGCGTGGCCAGTTAAGAATTATCGCTGAAATGGTATCTGAGGACATGGGAGTAAGGCAGTTTGCCCGTGACATCGTAAAGCCATTTTTGCAAAGAAATTTTTACGGCATGAAGATAGCGTTTAGTTATATCGATCCAGCAGGAGCAGGACGAGGCGAGGCAGAAGCTAAAAGCGCAATGAATATCCTTAATGATGAATACATTGAATACAACGAGGATGGAGAAAGCGTACTAAACGAAGATGGCGACATACTACAACCGTTGAATATGGGCTTTGAAACAGAGAAAGCACCAACCAACGACCCGACAAGACGAATAGACGCTGTAAACTCATACTTAATTAAAATGGTAGACGGTGAACCAGGTTATTTAGTTAGCCGTAGCTGCCCAATGATACGTAAAGGTAAAATAGGCGGTTACCAGTACAAACGAATGCAAATGTCAGGTGAAGAACGATATAAAGATAAGCCAGATAAAAACAAATACTCACACCCGGCAGACGCAGAGCAATACCTCGCTTTAGGGTTTATGGGTGGTTATGTGGTAGACTCTAGTGATGACTACGATGATGATTTTGACGATTATGAAGACGTTGGAGTAATGGGATATTAACAATGACAAATTCAGAACAACTTGAATACATACTTGATCTACAAGCCAAGCAATCAGAACAGCGAATAAAGCGACTAATAGAGAGCGCAAAAATAGCAAGTAAACACGAATACATTGCATTCATGACTTCTTTTATCGCCAGTCAAACAATAAATTTATGCCTTGCCTCTTTAGGGTTAGCAAAAAGAAATGGTGAGTGATATGTTTGAGTATTTTAAAAAAAAACCAAGCGCAGTAAGTAACGATAAATATGTGTCTAAATTAATTACAAAACAAGAGAATACCAGTCTTGTGATGGACTGTGTGATGTCGGTAGCAAAAAGAAGCGGTTTATCAGTTAAGGTTGATGCCAATTATATTAATATAAACAACTGGCGTAACGGTTACAAAGTCAAGATGAAGCTCGGGTATATCAAGCGCTTAATTCACAATAAAGAATACAAGGCACTACTCGATTTTGTTGAAGGTGTGGACTCTATGATTATAGCTTCAATAGCAACGGGAACAACAGGGCATTAACAATGAATAAACCAGAAATTAAATTAGTAGAACGAGAAGAACAAAACAAACAAACCGAGCTAGAAGGCGTTGAATTGCTTGCTAGCTTTTTTGATATTGTCGCTAGTGGCACTGAACAAGAAACTAAGATTATCTTCATACCGAGAGCTAATGTAGCGGACCAGTTCAGTGATGACATGCTTAATAAAGTAGGTCAAAATGTAAATAACGGCTTTATCGCTGATTTGAGCTCGATGGACGAATGGAACGACTTTAATAAAAGAGGTCTAGAGTTAGTTAAGCAAGAAAAGAACGCCAAATCTACCCCTTGGGATGGTGCTAGCAACTTTAAATCACCTACCTTAATGCAAGCGGCGCTTAAATTTAGTGACCGTGCATCAACCGAGCTATTACGCCAAGATAATATCGTTAAAACAAAAATCATCGGCAAAGATTTAGATGGTGAGAAAGCAAAATCCGCTGAACGTGTAGCAGAGTATTCAAACTTTCAGATCAATGTTCAAATGGAAGAATGGCGGGAAGAACACGAAACGCTTATTTACAAACTTCCTTATGATGGCTGTGCATTTAAGAAAACATTCTTTGACCAGCGCTTAGGTCGCTCAATGTCAAACATTATCCTGTACCCTGACTTTGTGGTTAACAATCGGGTCAAAAGCATATCCAGACTAAGAAGGTTTAGCACTCAGTTTGAATTGTCGCATAACGATATATTAGAGCGTCAAAATCAAGGGCTTTGGCTAGATATAGAAATTAGCGCAATTTCTGACAGTGAAGACACAGAAGATCAAGCCGAAGCTGACAAGATGACAGATTTTATCGAGCAGCAAGGTTATTTTGATTTAGACGGTGACGGTTACGAAGAACCTTATACTTTCACCATTGCTAAACATTCCAGCCAAATAGTAAGGATAACACCTCGCTTTGAGCCTTCTGACGTATTAGTCAAAGATGAAAAGAATAGACGCGCCACTGATTTATCTAGCTTAATGACAGTTGACGGACTAGCCGGTGCTGATGGTAAGCGCGAAGTGGTAAGAATCAAACCAGTAAATGATATAACTAAGTATAGTTTCCTTCACGATCCTGAAGGGGGCTTTTTAGATATTGGCTACTCTTACATCTTGGGTGCATTAACCAATGCCATTAACGCGACAACAAACCAGCTAGTTGATTCCGGTACATTGGCAAATACGGGCGGCGGCTGGTTGGCAAAAGGCTTTAGGGGTAAAATGGGATCGTCGGCATTCAAGCCAGGCGAGTATAAACAAACGGGTATATCAGCGCAAGACCTCAGTAGCGGAATATTCCCTAGGCCTATTCAAGACGCTAGCCCAACGCTATTCTCAATGATGCAACTGTTTATTAGTTCATCCCAAGAGCTATCAGCATCAGCAGATTTATCGCAAACAATCGGGGCCAACGCACCAGCAACAACAACACTTGCATTAGTACAAGAGCAACAGCAATCAGCGGGCGCAATAATACTCAGAATTTACCGGGCAATGGCATCAGAGTTTAAAAAGCTGTTTATCCTTAATTCAAAGTTTCTTGATCCGCAAGAATACCAAGAAGTACTTGACGATCCCGAGGCTAACTTTGAGTTTGATTTTGATTTACGCCGGATGAATATCGTACCAGTTGCTAACCCTGAAATATCCAGCCAAATACAGCGGATACAACAGGCGCAAACAGAAGTTAGTCAGGTTGAACTTGTAGCAATGGCAGGGGGTAATATTAGACCAATTATTGAAAACTTCTATGAGGCTATAGGTTCGCAGAGAATGGAAGAGATATTTCCTGAAGAAGACGCAGAGCAGCGTTTACAAAGGTTATTATCAGAAAATCCAGAGCTAGCCGAGTTAATAAGCGGCGAAGCTGAAAGGCTTGATTTGTTAGCAGCGGCCGAAGCTGATAGAATAGAACGTGAAGAAGCAAGAGCAGACTTGAAAGCATCAAGTGATGCAGATAAAGCACATAGTGAGATTAAAAAGAACAAATCAATCGAAGTGCTTAATTATGAAAAAGCAGAAACAGAAGACGTAAAAAATCAAATATCTACCCACAAAGCAGTGGGTGAGCTTGATAATCAAGAGTTGCAAAATCAGCAGGCTTTGCAACAAATACAACAACCACAGGGTTTAAATGATGATAAGTAAAGAAGATTTAGCGGATTGGAACAGCCACCCCGTAACACAAGCAGTATTTGCAGAAGTAGCAGAGCAGATAAAAGTAATACAAGGTGAATCAGTAGTAAGGGAAACTATGGACTTAACAGCAATGCAAGCGTGTACCAATGAAGCTACAGTTGAAGGTGCTAATTTATTTAAAGAAGCTTACGAAATGTTAAGGGATGGTGACGAATAATGTTGGAAATTAAAACACCAGTATTACCATTAGGTTTTCATGTATTGATCGAAGTTATACCAGTGCAGTTTAAATCAAAAGGCGGCATTATAACAATGTCAGAAACAGAACAATCAAGAGAATCAAAGGGTAGTGATGTAGCCAAAATACTAGCGTTTGGACCAACTGCTTACAAGGGGTTTTCAGGTTGTGATGGTCCCGGCGATTGGGGCGTTAAAATCGGTGACACGGTAGAACTTAAAAGCCGATACGATGGCAAGCACTCAAGAACGGGTGATTATGAGCCACAGTATAAAAAGTTACGTTACGTTGCAGACAGCGACATTATCGGCGTACTTAGTGAAGAGCTAGTAAATCAACTTATTAATGAGGATAAGTAAATGAGCGACGAAAAAGTGGAAGATGTTAACTTAGAAGAGTTGGCAAAGGCTGATCTAGAAGGTCAGGAAGAAATCACCGAAGGAATTAAATTTACAGCGATAGAGCAGAAAGCGCATGATCAAGGTTGGAAGCCTGAAGATCAATTTGAAGGTGATGCAGGTAACTGGAAGTCCGCAAAAGAGTACGTTAATGATGGTAAGTGGATTAAGCAGCTAAACGAAGTCAAGCAGACAATGAGTGACCAAAAAGTCAGCTTTGACTCGCAGATCGTAAACTTAAACAAATACCACAAAGCTACCAAGGAAGCGGAGATAAAGAAATTAAAAGACGGTCAAAGGGAAGCGACAAAAGTTAGCGATTTAGATACTTACGACAAAAACCAAGAAGAAATTGACAAGCTTGAAAAAGAAGAACCAGTAAAAACGGTAGAAACCGAATCGCAACCACCTGAAATAAGCGCATGGATTACAAAAAACCCTTGGTTTAATGATGCAAATGATGAACGTGGCGGAGTGGCGGAAGGCGTTTGGAAAAGCTGTTTAAACAAAAATCCAACGTGGACAAATAGCCAAGTACTAGCTCATGTTGATTCACGCATTGAAAGCTTATACCCGACAACACCAACAAACCCCCGAAGAAGTCAATCAAATCTATCTGAAAACAATACAAGCACAACGCGCAGATCTAACAAAGGTTTAACAATGAACGATTTGACAGCAGAGGAACGCGATAACTGGAACTCATTTGGTAGTGAGCTATTCAAAACCGAAGCTGAATTTTTAAAAGCTGTTTCAGCTACGAGGGGGAAATAATGAAAAATCAAAACAAGAGCAGAGCGGACCAGGCTCACACTAATACCGAAAGACCTGCCCGAATCCCAATGTCAGCGGGTAATAAATTACAAGTACCGGACTCATTAAAAAAAGAAGGTTACCAGCAGTATTGGCAAGTTGATAAGGATGGAGCTATTGAGCAAATGGAACGGGCATGGTGGGAGAAGGTTACAAACGAGCGAAACGAACATATAACCACACCAGCCGGTAACGGCAATACTCTTTTTTTAATGCAAATAGAACAAACGTATTACGATGAAGATATTAAAAAGCAGCAAGATTTGAATATCGCAACATCGACCAATCAAGCACAAAACCTTGGCGAAAATGAATACGTCCCTAAAGGACAAGATCATGTGGTATCAAGGGAAAGGGATATAGTTTAGTAAAAACAACTAAATTATGGTAGTATTAACCAACCTTGGTAAATTTCACCATTAGAAAAGTGGTGAAATTTACTACAAAATGACTATATTTATTGATAAGTGGTTATTTTCGTAGATGCGAATTTAAGCCCCAAATCAAAATACAGAAAGAAACTCTGGATTGATTTGTAAGCTCATAGTACACAACGTGCTATTTATTACTTTTTAATTTGGAGAATATTATGGCTGGGGGATTTCGCCCCATACAAGACCGTTCAGGTCACCCATATATCGGTAAGGTCGAAACCTACGCCGTTGACGCAACACATTCAACCTTATTATCAGTTGGCGATTTAGTTACCGAAACAGGCAACTTAGACGCATCAACTGGCATTTCTGAAGTAGACGCATCAAGCGCGGCCGGTTTAATTACTGGTGTTATTGTCGGTATTGATTTCAACATGTCAAATCTAGAGCAAAAAGGTTTAGCGGCTAGCACCGCTGGAACCGTTAAAGTTGCCACTGATAAAGATATGTTACTTGAAGCTGAAACGTCAGGCGGCACTTTCGCAGTAACAGACGTTAGCGGCAATTTAGACATTGTAGCAACAGCGGCCACACAAACGGGTGGTTTAGTAAATTCCAATATGACTATCAATGCAACTGGTGCGGCTTCCTCTGGAACTGCTCAGGTTCGTATTGTTGGTGTTAAGGATTCTGGAAGTATTACTTACCCAGCACCAATCGGAACGACTTTAATTTGTCGTATTAATGAATCAACCAATGATGCGGTAGGAGTATAATATGGGCGGCATAATCACAACGGGTAATAACGCACGCCTACTAGTTGAAGGTGTTAAGAATGTATTTGGTCAAGCTTACACGAAGCACCAAACGCAATGGGATATGCTTTTTAATACTGAGCAGTCTAAAAAAGCATTTGAACAAGATCAACAATTCGAAGGTTTTGGGTTAGCTCCTGAAAAGCAAGAGGGCGCGGGCATTGCTTACGACTCGCAACAAGAAGGATTTAGTCCTAAGTTTAAAAACTTAACATATGCTAAAGGCTTTATTGTTACTAAAGAGAACTTAGCGGATAACCTATATCATTTATTTGAAAAACGCGCGCGTGCTTTGTCGTTTTCAATGCAGCAAACTAAAGAGAACGTTGGCGCTAATGTATACAACCGTGGCTTTAACTCTGCGTTCTTAATGCCTGGTGGCGATGGGGTGGAATTATTTTCAACTGCCCACATTAACGGTCCATCAGATAACACAACCTTTAGCAATAGATTAGCTACGCCAGCGGCGCTATCTGAAGCATCACTTGAAGACTTGTTAATACAAATCAATGAAGCTACTGATCCGCGAGGTTTACGTATTGCTTTGCAGGGTGAACGCTTGTGTGTACCATCTAAATTAAGTTTTGAAGCAGAGCGTATATTAAAGTCTTCATTGCAAAATGATACGGCCAACAATGCTGTTAATGCTATCCGCTCAACTGGTATGTTGCCGGGTGGTCATTCGGTAAACAATTATCTTACCTCTGCATCTGCATGGTTTATCAAAACTAATGCGCCGGATGGGATGAAGTATTTCACCCGTCAAGAAGTGGACTTTGATCAAGATAAAGATTTTGGTACAAGCAACATGCGATTCAAAGCCGATGAGCGTTATTCGTTCGGTTGGTCTGATCCTCGCGGTTGTTATGGTTCAGCGGGTATATAATTAATGCAGGGGTTAACGCCCCTTCCTATAATCGCGTCCCTGATGGGTAAATCACGGTTTGAATCCGTGGCGGCGCTTTGGAGATTCAAAAATGTCAAACCTTTCAAAAAAACGTTTATCTGTAATTCCCAATGGTTTAGCTTCCTTTCTCGTTGACATCAACGCAGAAGAAAAAACAGCAAATTACACAGTTATAATCAACACAGATTCAGGTAAATCATTAGCAATGCCATCAATCGCAACCGGCAATACTATCACATTTGTTAACACTGCCGAAGACGGAACAGCCGAGTTGAGTGTTAGCCCAGCAGCCGTAGACGGCATTAATTACATCGGTAGCAATACAGACAATAAAGACTTGATAAACACTAAGGCAACGGCTAAAAAGGGCGATTACGTCACTTTAGCAAGCTTGAATGGCACTGCCGCGTGGCAAGTTGTAGCAGTTCGCGGCGTTTGGGCTAAAGAGGCTTGATATTATGCGTAGAGTAAAAAACACCGTATCTTCTCAATCGGCAGGGAGTACACTACCCGTTGATTGGAGAGATAGCAACTTTAAGCTTGGTATGGCTGTGGTTCTTAGTGTTGGCGCGGCGTTGACTTTTACCGTTGAACACACTTTTGACGACATCCAAGACGAAAGTGTTACGCCGACATGGTTTGATACTGATGGGCTTACTGGGCTTACGACTAATGACGAGGGAAATATAATCATCCCCGTTTCTGCCGTGCGTTTAAATGTAACCAGTCATACATCTGGCGAAGCAACAATAACACTGTTACAGGCTGGAGGTAGATAACATGGGAACCGTATCAATACCGAAGGGACTATCTACTGATCAAGAAGATGCTGTAGATTCAATAGTTAATCTACCCGATGACTCAGTACCCAAATCATCTAGCGGTGTGCTTGTGGAGTCAATAGCAAGTAGCTCAGCCATGTTCAAGGTCGATGGGGCAGTAGAAACAAACCCTGGCTCTGTTAGGCTAGGGAGAGACGGGTTAAAAGTATCATCAGGAACAAGGATAATAGATCTAACAGATGCGTATGGAGATAAATACATACCGTTGACAACTCAATACAATAGCGCTGGTGTTGTTGAAAGCGTTATTTATGATTTAACTGATGATTCGGTATTTGTTGTTGCTTCAGTATTTGCAGATCAATTATCAGATCCACAAGAAATGGCGTTTCAATTTCCAACAGATAGTTTAATATCATCATTTGGCGTAAGACCAGCTACTACTGGTAATATTAGGCTTCAGTCCTTCGCTGGTCCTTTAGATACAGACCCTATAATATTAGATGTAACAATCCCTGTTTTAATTGGCGATATTGGGAATGTATTAACATTAGATATAACACAAATTGAAGATGGCAACATAGTATTCGTCTATGCCGGTGATGTAACATTATTAAAAATTTCAGGCGTTGAAGTGTTCGGCGGACTTCAAACTTCAGGGTTGTTTAACGGGCAAATCAAACCCTTTATTGAGTCAGGCTTTGCGGCAGCACGACCTTTCCCTATAGCAAAAATAGGTGACACCAGCAACATATCTGATGATTACGCTAGGTTGAACAGTGAATACACTTCTATAACTCCAACACAATCGGGGGTGTCTGTAATTTACCAAGCGACATCAACAATTGATACCGTGACAGGTGGTCCATTTGTTAACGGTGTGATTTCAACATCTAATCCAACGGTTGTCACGGTTGGATCAGGCGTATTTGCGCAAGGCGATATAGTATCCTTCACACAATCCAGAATTAACAACGGGTTATTTGAAGTTGAGAGTCATATATTAAATGATTTAACTATCAGGGGTGTAGGTACCGTTGGCACTGTCGAAGACTTTACAAGAGATGATTTTTTCTTTTATGAAGATAACGCAGTAATAACAAAGGTAAATGTTAGTGTTATTAGGTCTGGTACTAGCGGAGATTGGGAGACAGGCAAGGGTTCAGAAACACCAATATCTTTTAGTGCAATAGGTGCGGGTTTATTCGGTACTGAGTTCGAAGAGTTCAGTAGTTTAGCGCAAAGCTCGACAACTTCAGGCTCATTTCAATCAAAACTTTCAGTAACAACATCAACCAAACCAGCCGGTAAATATAGGGTTTCATTTACCGCACAAGTAACCAATAAAAAGAAAGAAAAAGGAACCGATCTAGAGTTTAAGGTTGATGGGGTGGCCCAGCATACACACAGTAACGGCGGTGATTACTTATTTCATAACATAAAAGAGGACAACGGTTGGGTTTCAGAATCAATAACAACCTATACAACACTAGGTTCACCAACAACAATAGATTTAGATATAAATTATAGGAAGGATGAAGACGAAGCCAGGATAAGCGATGCAAGAATAGATATATGGAGGGTTTCATAATGAGCTACACATTAACTGCGACAGATACAAGTATCAAGTACATGCAGCAACAAATTGACGATGA
>JYMV01049045.1_pt1 | contig 11409 bp, 11 predicted proteins | sample 338911 | NCBI WGS metagenome assembly JYMV01 (sample SAMN03354496, study PRJNA234377) | hydrothermal vent metagenome | biome: Deep sea; feature: Hydrothermal plumes at the Eastern Lau Spreading Center, Western Pacific Ocean; material: Seawater | place: Tonga | collected 2009 | depth 2000 m m
TTACTTCACTTTCAATTTCGTTGAAAAGTTTCATTGCTTCGATCACACAAACTACATCACCTTCTTTTACGCTGTCTCCTACTTCTGCAACACTACCTTTATTGTTAAGCGATTTTGAAAGCAAACTTAAGAAAGGAGATAATTTAGTTTTTGCCGCATTTGGTGGAGGATTCACTTGGGGTTCTATCTATCTAAAATGGGCATATAACTCTTAACTATTAAAATGAAAAAAACCTTATAATTATGGAATTAAAGGAAATACAAAATTTAATAAAATTTGTTGCCAAATCTGGAGCAAGTGAAGTTAAGTTAGAAATGGATGATGTAAAGATCACCATAAAAACTTCTTCAGAAGAGAAAGAAACTACAATTGTGCAGCAAATCCCAATGGGAGGTATGCAGCAAGCACCACAAATGCAACAACCAATGCAGCAAGCTCCTCAAGCACCAGCTGCGTCGGCAACTCCAGAAGTGGCTCCAGCCAAAGAAGAAGACGATGCCAAATACATTACTGTAAAATCTCCAATCATCGGTACTTTTTACCGTAAACCATCTCCAGACAAACCTGTATTTGCAGAAGTAGGAGACAGCGTAAAAGAAGGTGATGTAGTTTGTGTGATCGAAGCAATGAAACTTTTCAACGAAATTGAAAGTGAAGTAAGCGGTAAAATCGTAAAAGTATTGGTAGACGATGCTTCACCAGTAGAGTTCGACCAGCCACTATTTTTAATAGACCCATCTTAAGAAGTTTTAAATACAAATTTTGAATGTAGCCCCGCTTCATTTAAAATCATTTAAAATTCAGAATTCAACATTTAAAATTTCAAGCGATGTTTAAAAAAATATTAATTGCTAATAGAGGAGAGATTGCTTTACGAGTAATTAGAACTTGTAAAGAAATGGGCATCAAAACTGTTGCTGTTTATTCTAAAGCAGATGCAGACAGTTTACATGTTCGTTTTGCAGATGAAGCCGTTTGTATTGGTCCTGCTCCTAGTAACGAATCTTATCTAAAAATACCAAATATTATTTCTGCAGCAGAAATCACGAATGCAGATGCAATACATCCTGGTTACGGTTTTTTATCTGAAAATGCTAAATTCTCTAAAATCTGTGAAGAGCACGATATTAAATTTATTGGAGCTTCTGCAGAAATGATCGAGAAAATGGGAGATAAGGCTACCGCAAAAGCAACCATGAAAGCTGCGGGAGTACCTTGTGTACCAGGATCTGAAGGAATTTTAGAAGATTATGACGATTGTTTAAAAGTAGCTAAAGGTATGGGCTTCCCGGTAATGCTTAAAGCTACTGCCGGTGGTGGAGGTAAAGGGATGCGTGCCGTTTGGAAAGAAGAAGACCTTGAAGCTGCTTGGAATTCTGCTCGCCAAGAAGCAGGAGCTGCTTTTGGTAACGATGGTATGTATATGGAAAAGCTTATTGAAGAGCCTCGCCACATCGAAATACAAATTGTAGGAGATAGCAGAGGTAAAGCTTGCCATTTATCTGAAAGAGACTGTTCTGTACAAAGACGTCATCAAAAATTAACAGAAGAAACGCCTTCACCGTTTATGACTGATGATCTTCGTGATAAAATGGGAAAAGCTGCTGTGAAGGCTGCTGAATTTATCAAATATGAAGGTGCAGGAACGGTTGAGTTTTTAGTAGATAAGCATCGTAATTTCTACTTTATGGAGATGAATACCCGTATTCAAGTAGAACACCCAATTACAGAACAAGTAATTGATTACGATTTAATTAGAGAACAAATTTTAGTAGCTGCAGGAGTGCCAATTTCTGGGAAAGATTATTACCCAAAATTACATTCGATCGAATGTCGTATTAATGCTGAAGATCCTTATAATGGTTTTAGACCATCACCGGGTGTAATTACTAACTTACATGCACCGGGAGGTCACGGAGTACGTATCGATACACACGTTTATAGTGGTTATGCAATTCCGCCAAACTACGATTCTATGATTGCTAAATTAATTACCACTGCTCAAACCAGAGAAGAGGCAATTAATAAAATGAAGCGTGCTTTAGATGAATTTGTAATCGAAGGTATTAAAACCACCATCCCTTTCCATAGACAATTAATGGAAGAACAAGCCTATATTTCTGGTAATTACACCACAAAATTTATGGAAGACTTTGTGATGGATGAACAATATAAAGATGAATAATAAAAATAAAGTTTATTTTCTTTGAATAAAAAAACCTCGATAAATCTTATCGAGGTTTTTTTATAAAAACGCATTAGCATAAAATTGCCAGTCATTAGGACTTTTAATTTCGAGCTTTTTTATCAATGATTTTCGATGAGTAGCAATCGTATATTCAGAAATGTTTAAAGCAGAGGCAATCTCTTTATTGGTCATCCCAAAACTTATCGATTTAAATATCTCAAGCTCTCTTAAGGTCAGTTTATCAAAATAACATTGATGCTCTGCTCTAAATTTTAATTGGTGATTTAGCCTATTTAAATGTTTAATTGTATGAGGTAATTGCTTATGATCTACTTCGAGATAAATTCTTGTGTTGTTCTTGCTTCTATCAAAAACGTAAGTGATCTCAGAGAAAAACTCCTTTTTAGCCTCTTCTGCTTTTAAAAATTCTAATGCTTTTTCTTTTGTAAGAAAATACTTCGGCTCTAATACAGAACTTACTTCGTTAAATGAGTTTATGATAGATAAATGTGCGTATTGTTCTTTTGGAACTGTAAAAGCCAAATTTCTTAATCCGGCTTTGTACTGAGGTTCAAGAATATGTTTCTGTATCCACTCATAAATATTATCCGGTATCTCTAAATCAAAATTTTCTTGTAACCATAAAATACTTGAAGGCCTTTCTTTTTTAAATACTTCTAAAAAATTAAGGAGTTCTTTTTGAAAATGTTGAGTAGTTAAGGGGATTTTTGTCCACTTTTGGATTAAAATATCTTGATCTTTATAAATTTTAATATAATCTGAACAGTATATATTTTCCATTAAGAACTTAAATTAGAAATATTGTAAATTCTAACTTGCTAGACATTGAGTATATTTAATCTTTATTAATTACAAGAATATAACGTCTAAAGATAAAACTTTTCAAATGAATTTATCTTATTGGGAAAAAGAAACCTGGTTAAAGCAAGTAGATTTTACAATTATTGGCAGTGGTATAACAGGTTTAAACTGTGCATTACAACTTAAAAAAGATTATCCTGCTGCAAAAATATTGATTTTAGAGCGTGGCACTTTACCATATGGGGCAAGTACAAAAAATGCAGGCTTTGCTTGTTTCGGAAGTGTTTCAGAAATATTAGATGATTTAAAATCACTATCTGAGCAAGAAGTCTTCAATCTAATCGAAAAGCGAATCAAAGGATTAAAGTTTCTAAGAGAAAACTTAGGAGATCATCACATCGATTTCAAAAATTATGGAGGATATGAGCTTTTTATGAAGGAAGATGAAACGCTATATCAAAATTGTTTAGAGAACATTTTATATATTAATCAACTTTTATCTCCATTAAACGGTAAGCAAACCTTTAAAACATTAGAAAATAAATTTTCTTTTCATAAAGTTCAGCCTCTTTATATCTTCAATAATTATGAAGGTCAAATTGATACCGGTAAAATGATGATATCACTTTTAAATAAAGTTCAACAAGCCGGAATAAAAATTTTAAATGGAGTGGCTTTAAAGAGTTATGTAGATAGCGGCAATAAAGTTTACCTTCAAACAAATCGTTTCGAATTTAACACTCGTAAACTATTTATAGCTACTAACGCCTTTTCTAAAGAACTTGGTATTTCTAAAGTGAAACCCGGGCGAGCACAAGTGTTAATTACCAAACCTATAAACAATCTATCGATAAAAGGCACTTTTCATTTAGATCGTGGTTATTATTATTTTAGAAACATAAATAACAGAATTTTGTTAGGCGGCGGAAGAAACCTGGATATAAATGGTGAAGAAACAAGTAGTTTTGGAGAAACAGATCTAATTCAGGATAAACTAGAAAATATCTTAAAAGAGATTATATTTCCTAAAACTTCTGTTGAAGTTGAGCATCGTTGGAGCGGAATAATGGGATTAGGAAGTAATAAATTACCCATTTTAAAAACAATGTCTAATAATGTATTTGCAGGAGTTCGATTAGGAGGTATGGGTGTAGCCATAGGAAGCCTTGTTGGAAAAGAATTAGCAGATCTCTTAAAAAACGAATAATGAAAAGACTCTTCAAATTTATCTTTAAAGTTATTCTTTGGTTTTTTGCCATTTCAATTATTTCGGTCGTCATTTTTAGATGGGTTCCCGTTCCGACGACTCCGTTAATGCTTATTCGTTATTTCGAGGCTCCTTCTGCAGAAAGAACAATGTGGCAACACGATTGGGAACCGCTTGAAAATATTTCTGTAAATCTACAAAAAGCGGTGATCTGTAGTGAAGATCAAAATTTTGTAAAGCACAATGGTTTTGATATCGAAGCTATAGAAAAAGCTATCGAGAATAATAAAAAAGGAAAACGCATTCGTGGTGCTAGTACGATTAGCCAGCAAACCGCAAAAAATGTTTTTTTATGGCCTGGCAGAAATTATGTAAGAAAAGGCTTAGAAGTGTATTTTACCTTTTTAATTGAAACTATTTGGAGCAAAGAACGGATTCTTGAAGTTTACTTAAATAGTATTGAAATGGGCAACGGAGTTTACGGTGCCGAAGCCGCCGCCAACTATTGGTTTAAAAAATCGGCTTCACAATTAAGCGCTAACGAAGCGGCAGCCATTGCAGCTATTTTACCTAACCCAATGCAATATCGAGCAAATCCTGCTTCAGCTTATATTCAATCTAGAAAAGCCTGGATCACTAAACAAATGAACTATTACGGACCTTTAGAATTAAAACCGACTGCAGAAAAGAAAAAATGATGAGAGAAAAATTGTTAGCAAAATGTGCCGATTATGTTGAAGAACGCGTGAGTAGGTTACAAAGCTCAATAAAAGATCTGGAGCACGATTTAGGTAACGAAACTAAAAGTAGCGCCGGCGATAAATATGAAACGTCGCGTGAAATGATAAATACTGAAATTAATAAGCTACAAAACCAATTGCAGAGTTTTAAAAAACTGAAAGAAGTTTTAGCAGTGATCGAAAACCGAAAAGCTTCAACAACGGTTCAATTAGGAAGTATTGTAAAAACCGACGCAGCCAACTATTTTATCTCTATTCCTGTTGGTGAAATTAAGGTTGAAGATGAGAAATTTTACGCCATTGGTTTAAATTCTCCCATCGGCAAATTACTGTTGGGTAAAGAAGAAGGGGTGCAGTTTATTTTTCAGCAAAAAGAATTTTCAATTAAAAAGATTCTTTAGTTTTTACCATTCGTTGTTGAAGCAATTCTTCATCAACCAGAAGTCGAATAGCAGCTGAAGCCTCCAAGAATTCAGTTGAATTAAAATAAATTTTTTGTTTATTTCTGGCTTGGGCTTCTACAAAATAATCAGTTCCGTTAAAGTAAGATTTGATCACTTTTGCGGTTAAATTTCCGTTTTCAGAAAGCTTTATTTCCGTAGGATAAATTAAAACTTTTCCTTCAGCAGAAGCTTCAAAAAGCTCAAGATTTAATTCGTTCACTTCTTTAAAAAGGGAAGCCACATATTTGTTCGGCGGAAAGTTAAATAGTTGTTCAGAAGTGTCGTTAGCCATTAGTTTTCCTTCTTTCATCACCAACGCTTGATCGGCAAAACCTAACATATCGGTGCTGTCGTGCGTTGCAAAAATACAGGTGATTTTCTGCTTTTTTAAATAATTAAAGAGGTTGCGACGCAACTTATTTTTTCTGAAATTATCAATAAAATTAAAAGGTTCGTCCAATAAAAGTAATTCCGGTTCTTTGGCCAAAACCTGAGCTAGAGCAACTCGCTGTTTTTGTCCGCCACTTAAATTTTTCACTTTACTTTTCGCAAAAGGAAGCATATCGATCACCTCTAAAAGCTCTTCGGTACGTTGTGTACTAAACTCTGCCTGTTGGCGGCTCAAATGCTTTTGAATGTTCTCTGCAACGCTCGTGTAAGGCATTAAATGATCTTCTTGCGCGAGATATTTCATTTTATCGTGACCGGGCACCAAATTAAAGGCCGGGCCTAAAACTTGCTCGTCATTCCAATAAATACTGCCTTCATCTAGATCGAGCAACCCAAAAATAGCTTTCAATAAGGTGCTTTTTCCGCATCCGCTTTCACCAATAATGCACGTATGCGTCCCTTTTTCAACAGAAAAATTAATGTTTTGTAAAGTGTTTTTGTCTTGGTAAGCAAACGTAACCTGCGAGACCTTCAGCATAAATTGGGTAATTTTATTCAAAGATAAGCTTTAGAATTTTGAAATATCTTTATGATTTTTGAAAGTATGTATCTTTACTTAAAAAACTAAAATGAAGCTTTTTCTATTCTTACTATTCATGCTTACAACCGGTTTTGCTCAGTCTCAACAAGAAATCACTGAAGCAGAATTGACCCAACATATCGAATTTTTAACTGCGGAAGATTTAAAAGGGCGATACCCGGGAACACCTGAAAATGATAGTGTTGTCAATTACCTAGTCGACAATTTTTCTAAAAATGAAATCTCTGTGTTGGTACAAGAATTTGAAGCCCAAATGAGAAAAGACAGTTCTATCGTGAAAACTTATAACGTATTGGGTTTGGTAGAAGGAAAAGATTCGATTTTTAAAAATGAAGTGATTGTTTTGGGAGCTCATTACGATCATTTAGGGATGAAAGGTGATAGCATTTATCACGGTGCCGACGATAATGCAAGCGGAATTGCTGCTTTATTAGAAATTGCCGAAAAAGTAAAAGCTCACCAAAATGAGCTGCAACGCAGCATTATTTTTATTGCATTTGGTGCAGAAGAACAAGGTTTACTCGGAAGTCAGTTTTTTGTAGAAAACCCAATTATACCCATCGATCAAATTAAATTAATGATGAATATGGATATGTTGGGACATTTAAATACAGAAAAACACCTCTATATGGGCGGCGCCGGAACATTTCCCGGTGGAGTAGAACTGATGAAAAGTTTAGCGAATTCAGATGAATTAAACCCAATCGTTCACGCCGGTGGTGTGGGCGGTTCAGACCATGTTTCATTTTATAGAAAAGGAATTTCGGTACTAGGTTTTCATACCGGTGGTCACGATTATTATCGTCAACCTAGCGACACCATCGAGCATTTAAATATCCCTGGTGAAGTAATAGCTTCCAATTACATTTACCAAGCGCTTATGGAAATTGCTGCTTCAGAAAGAGAATTAGAGTTTATTGAGCAGGATTGAGATTTCAGTTAAATTATAATTAAAAAAGCTCAAACTTTTAAATTTGAGCTTTTCTGATTTTAAGTATTGAGTTAACTACTCTTTAGGTAAATTTTTAAAACCCATATTCCATAAAGTGAAACCGTAGATATCGGCGTATTGCTCGATGGTTTTGCTTACAGGCGTTCCTGCACCGTGACCGGCATTAGTTTCAATTCTAATTAAAACTGGATTGTTACCCGTTTGTTTTTCCTGTAATTCTGCAGCAAATTTAAAACTATGCGCCGGCACTACACGATCATCGTGATCTCCCGTAGTTACCATAGTTGCGGGATATTCAACTCCCTCTTTTACATTATGTACCGGTGAATAGTTATATAAATACTCAAACATTTCTTTAGAATCTTCTGCCGTTCCATAATCGTAAGCCCAACCTGCGCCTGCGGTAAAGGTATGGTAACGTAACATATCTAATACGCCTACGGCCGGTAAAGCGACTTTCATTAAATCTGGTCGCTGCGTCATGGTAGCACCGACCAATAAACCTCCGTTAGAACCACCACGAACCGCTAAAAATTCTTGAGAAGTATATTTATTTTCAATTAAATATTCTGCAGCGTAAATAAAATCGTCAAATACGTTTTGCTTTTTCGTTTTAATACCTGCATCGTGCCACTCTTTACCATATTCACCACCACCACGAAGGTTAGGAACCGCGTAAATACCACCTTGCTCCATCCAAACGGCATTGGTAATACTAAAAGAAGGCGTTAAACTAATGTTGAAACCGCCGTATCCGTAAAGGATGGTTGGGTTTTTACCATTCAGCTCGATCCCTTTTTTGTGGGTAATAATCATCGGAACTTTGGTGCCGTCTTTTGAAGTAAAAAATACTTGTCGGCTTTCATAATCTTCCGCTTTAAAATCGATTTTTGGTTTTCTATAAAGTTCTGAAGTCCCTTCTTCGATATTATATTTATAAATGCTGCCCGGTGTAATGTAATTGGTAAATGAAAAGTATAGTTCTTTTTCTTCTTTTTTACCGCCAAAACCACCAACGCTTCCTAAGCCCGGAAGGTCTACTTCTCGTACTAAATTGCCTTCGTAATCGTATTGTTTTACAGCAGAAACAGCATCTTCCATATATTCAGCAAAAAAATAACCGCCACCGGTAGAAGGGCTCAATACATTTTCTGTCTCCGGAATAAAATCGACCCAATTTTCAGGACTTGGGTTGGCCGTATCGACGGTAACAATTTTCTTGTTTGGTGCATTTTTATTGGTTACTAAATAGAGTTTGCTACCTTCATTTTCGATCACATACGTATCGGTTTCGGTCGTGCCGATAATGGTTTTTAATTCGGCTTCTGGGTTTTCTAAATCTTTTAAGAATAACTTATTCCCAGAGGTAGAAACACTGGCTCTTATGAGTAAATATTTATTGTCTTCGGTTACGCTACCACCTACGTAGCGATGTTTTTCAGCTTCATTTCCGCCAAAAATCAATTCATCTTCTTTTTGCGAAGTTCCTAATTTATGGTAATATAATTTATGCTGATCTGTTTTTGCTGAAAGTTCGCTGCCTTTTGGTTTATCGTAGCTCGAGTAGAAGAAACCTTCGTTGCCTTTCCACGACATTCCGCTAAACTTGATATCGACCAAGGTATCTTCGGTGATCTCTTTGGTTTCAGCGTTCATCACGATCACTTTTCGCCAATCGCTTCCGCCTTCAGAAATAGCATAAGCTAAGGTTTTGCCATCTTCAGAAAAACTCATTCCGCCTAAAGAAGTGGTGCCATCTTCGCTAAATTTATTAGGATCTAAAAATATTTTAGCAGTAGAAGGGTCTTCGCCGGTTTTATAGCGGTAAACCACATATTGATTTTGTAAACCGTTGTTTTTACTGAAATAGGTATAATCGCCTTCTTTGTAAGGAGCGCTTACTTTTTCGTAATTCCAAAGTTTTGAGAGTCGCTCTTTTAGCGAATGACGATAGGGAATTTGGTTAAGGTAATCGAAAGTAACTTTATTTTCGGCTTTTACCCAAGCTTCTGTTTCTTCACTTCGGTCGTCTTCTAACCAACGATACGGGTCTTTTACTTCGGTGCCAAAATAATTGGTTATAGTATCTACTTTTTTGGTTTCAGGATAGTTCAAGGCAATCTCTTTTTGAGTGTTTTCTTCTTTTTCTTTTTTTGAATCGTTACACGCGACTAGCGCTAATGCAATTAAGGGAAATATGATTTTTTTCATCGCTATATGGTTTCTTGATTCTTTTCAAATTTAAGTAAAATATTGGTGATGAATTTAGTAAATAAATAAACCCTCACTAATAGGGTGAGGGTTTGTTTTTATCCTGACAAGATATTTTTATTACTGAATCTCTATATCAAAAGAAACTTGCACATCGGTTTCTCCGCCAACTACTGCGCCATTTGGGTTAGAGGTATCTTTAGACTCTGGTTGATGAATTAAACTAACAATTGCTTCACCATTGCCGGCAGCTCCTGCTACCCACTGTGTTGATAATCCAATTTGAATACCATTGCTATCGGTAGACATTGCTCCATCTGTTCTAGTTAAGCTAATGTCGCTATCTACAAAACCATAGGTTAAAAAGTGATCGTCTCTTTCTTCCATTACCTCTTCTGTAATTACTTCAGGATCGTTTGGATCTGAGTTATTGTAAAAGTTGGTCTCTACTTGATAAGTTTCCCCGCTGGTTAACGATATAGTTGGAGCCACATAATTTTCATCTCTATACTGAGGGTCTGTAAATGTATAGGTAGTTGCGTTGCTGTTAGCATCTGTAAATGTTAACGTTACATCTGTAATCACTTCTTCTTCATTAATAATTTCTGGTGCACTATCGTCGTCACTAGAACATGACGTAACAGAAATTAAGGTGATGAGTAATAAGGTTATAAATTTTAAATTTTTCATTTTACTTATTTTAAGGTTATATATTTCTTTATTTTTTAATAATTGAATTTTATTTGTAACATAAAGTTTCTTCCAAGATTATCGGCGTAATAGCGAAGCCGGTTTAAGTAATCTCGGTAAGAGGTGTTTAAAAGGTTATTGATTCGCAAGCCTACTTGCATACTACCGTGCGAAAATGGTTTAAAAGTAGTGCTTGCATCAAAGCCTAAGAGAAAATATGCCTTTGGTGGTGTACTTACATCGACTAGTGTGTTTGTGTAAGAACCATTCTCGAGCACATCGTAATAAAAATTATTGTCAGGATAATTTTTTTGCTGAGCAACATAATTGCCGGTCAAGCTTAGTTTTAATTGATGCCATTCGTAATTTTGATAGCTAATAGTGTTGCTTAAATTAGCAGGAGGCATATTTATGAGGTAGCTGTTGTTATCTGTTTTTTTACCATTGATGTAGGCAAATTTCCCGAAATAATTAAATCGTTTTGAAATGCCATAACTCCAGTCTAAATCTACGCCAAACATTCTAGCATCGACTTGCTGATATTCCCAAACAGGAAATGCGCCTCTAACCGTAGTTTCTACTCCAGAAGGTTCTATAAGCATAAAATCTGCGATAAAATTATAATACGGCGCCACGTTAAACTTAAAATCGCCTTGCTTTTTATTAAAGTTGAAACTGAATTTGTGTGAAGTTTCAGAATCAAATCGAATATCGCCCAGTTCGATCACCGCAGCAGAATGATGTAAACCGTCTGCAAATAATTCTGAAGGATTTGGTGCTCGATTAGCCAAAGCGTAATTCACATTCAACTGAAACTTGTCGGAATCTCTTCGAATCCCTCCGGAAGCAGAAATATTATGAAAATTGAAATTGGGCTCGGTATAATATTGCGTACTATATTCTTCAACAATAATATCAGAAAAATCTTCATCGTAATTACGTTCGTCCCAACGGCTTTTTAGATAAAATTTTTCAGCTTCTAGATGAGTAAAATCGTAACGTGCCCCAGCTTCAGCCAGCCAATTTTCATTAAATTTATATTCTCCTGTTATAAAAGTTCAATATGATTATCAGCTTAACAATCGTTTAGAATATGATATTAGAACCGGTGATGATAAAGGCAAACCTTCTGTAGATTTAGAGCTACAAACTCATACGCTGTCT
>JYMV01049804.1_pt1 | contig 11409 bp, 20 predicted proteins | sample 338911 | NCBI WGS metagenome assembly JYMV01 (sample SAMN03354496, study PRJNA234377) | hydrothermal vent metagenome | biome: Deep sea; feature: Hydrothermal plumes at the Eastern Lau Spreading Center, Western Pacific Ocean; material: Seawater | place: Tonga | collected 2009 | depth 2000 m m
TTCAGCTGCAATTTGTGCAGCATAAGGTGTTGATTTTCTTGAACCCTTAAACCCTCTAGAGCCTGCTGAAGACCATGCTATTACATTACCACTATCGTCAGCTATTGTAACAATCGTATTATTAAAAGTAGCATTTACAAACGCTATACCGGTCGTAATATTTTTCTTTATTTTTTTTTTAGGTTTTTTAACTTTTAATACTTTTTCGATTTTTTCGTTAGATGATTCATTTTTTTGACTTTTATTTTTATCCATGAAATTATTTTTTTAATGGTGTTAATTTTTTTCCTGCTATGGCTATTGCTTTACCTTTTCTTGTTCTCGCATTGCAGTGAGTTCTTTGTCCCCTTACAGGTAATTTTTTTTTATGTCTTGAGCCCCTATAAGTTGCAAGATCCACTAAACGTTTAATGTTGAGAGAAATTTCTCTTCGTAAATCTCCTTCAACTTTGTAGTTTTGATCAATAAATTCTCTAATTTTTAAAACTTCATCCTCCGTTAAACTATTAACTCTTTTATTTTTTGAGATATTGAGTTTTGTGCATATATTATCTGAGAATTTTTTGCCTATACCATGTATATAAGTTAAAGCTACATGAATAACTTTATTTTGAGGGATATTTACACCAGCTATACGCGCCATAGTTTTATTGGGATTAATAATCTAACGACGCTATTTATATAAATACTTATTATAAAGTCAAGTCTCTAAAGAATGAATTATGCGACATATTTCCTTGTAAATTTCATGTATATGGTTCGTTCCATCAATTTCATATAATAAATTTTGATTTTGATAATAATCCAATACTGGCAATGTTTCTTTAGTGTATGTTTCAAATCTATTTCTTGCAGTTTTTTCGTTATCATCAGATCTTTTTTGTAAAAACTTTATATCACAATGATGATTTTCTTTCGTAGACGGATTAAAGAATTCGTTAAACACCAATCCACACTTAGAACATACTTGTCTTCCTATAATCTTGATTAACTTTTAAACTTAATACACAAGATATTTTTTGATTATATTTTTTAATTAGAATATCTAAATGCTTTACTTGATTAAAGTTTCTTGGATAACCATCAAAAATTAAACGATTAAAATAGCCTTTATTTGATAGAATACTTTCAATTAAATCATTAATTATATCATCAGATATCAACACGCCTTGGTCTAATATAGATTTAATTTTAATACCTAATGCACTTTTTTTTTTTACCTCTTCTCTAAGCAAATCGCCTGTAGAAATTTTATATAGGTTAAGGTCTTTTACTAAATTATCACTCTGAGTACCTTTGCCAGCGCCAGGAGGACCGAATAATATAATATTCACTTATCTATTTTCTGCTTATCTTCCAAATCTTGTCTTTTTAATTAATGACTCGTATTGTTGACTCATCATTCTTGTTTGTATCTGCGAAACTGTATCCATGGCAACAACTACAACAATTAGCACAGATGTCCCTCCTAGATAAAAAGGTATTGGATATTTTGAAATTAAAAACTCAGGCATTAAACAGACCAAAGTTAAATATAAAGCTCCAATAGTAGTCAATCTTGTTAAAATTTCTTCAATAATTCACCGGGTCTAATACCTGGAACATAACCACCTTGTTTTCTTAAATTTTCTGCCGTTTCTTTTGGATTAAAAACTATTGATGTATAAAAAAAAGAAAAAAATATTATACCTGAAGCATACAAAAGCATATACAAAGGTCTACCTTGAGAAAACAAAGAAGACAAACCCGCAAATAATCCAGAATCAGACATACCAAAATTTGAAAAGGTTACTGGTAAAAGTAATAATGCAGATGCAAAAATAGCTGGTATAACACCTGCGGTGTTTATTCTTAAAGGTAGATGTGAAGACTCACCTCCATAAATTTTTGTTCCCATTTGTCTTTTGGGATAATTTATTAAAATTTTTCTTATTGCTCTTTCAATAAAAACTATAAAAGCAACTGTTGATAGCAATAATATAAATATCATTAAAATTATTGGAACTGACAAAGCACCTGTTCTTCCTAGTTCAAATGTTGCAGCTAAAGCTCGTGGAATCTCCGCAACTATTCCAGAAAATATAATTAAAGATATTCCATTACCTATTCCTCTTTGGGTAATTTGTTCACCTAACCACATTAGAAAAATAGTACCTGCTACTAAAGTAATGACCGTCGTCAACCTGAAAAATACACCGGGATCAATAACGACGTTCGAGGAACTTTCAAGACCGACTGAAATTCCATAACCTTGGACTGTGGCTAACAAAACTGTACCATATCTTGTATATTGAGTAATTTTTTTTCTGCCTATTTCTCCCTGATTTTTTAAGTTTTTAAAATATTCTGATACACCAGTTAATAATTGAATAATAATAGATGAAGATATATAGGGCATGATTCCCAATGCAAATATAGCCATTCTCTTAATCGCTCCTCCTGAAAAAATATTTAACATACCCAAAATGCCTGATTGTTTTGATTGCATTAATGTTTGTAAAGACTGAGCATCTATTCCAGGTAAAGGAATATAGGTTCCCAGCCTGTAAACACAGAGCATCATGATAGTAAAAAGAATTCTATTTTTTAAATCTTTATCTTTAGAAAAAAATCCTGATTTTAAATTTGTACTTTCCATTTGTTTAATGAACCGTAATTTAATTAACTACTATTTAATTAATGTAACTTTTCCGCCTAATTTTTCTATTTTTTCTTTTGCCGAATTCGAGATAAAATTTGTTTCAATATCAAATTTTTCTTTTATATCACCCGATCCTAGTAATTTTAACCTACTGTATTTTTTATTTACTAGTTGATATTTTTGTAAAGTAGATAAATTTAATTTACTATTAGGTAAAATTTTCTTTTTTTCTAAAATTTCTTGTATTTTAGATAAATTAATTATTGCAACAGATTTTTTTACTTGATTGTTAAAGCTTTTAAAACCACGTTTTGGCAGTCTTCTATATAAAGGCATTTGTCCACCTTCAAAACTTTTGATGGCTACACCAGATCTTGACTTTTGGCCTTTATGACCTCTGCCGCAAGTCTTGCCTTTTGTGGATCCTATACCTCTTCCAAGTCTCTTTTTTTTTTTTGATATTTTAAAATTTAAAGAGTTTAATTTCATTTAATTATTTTTTATTGTTTTTTCTTAGTTATTTCAGAAATATTTTTCCCTCTTCTTTTTGAAACTAACTTTGGAGAATTTTGACTTTTTAAACCTTTCATACAAGCTCTTAGAACATTTATAGGATTTGAAGAACCTAAGGATTTCGCTACAATATCCTTGATGCCAAGTACTTCACATACTGATCTTATAGGACCTCCGGCAATAATACCGGTACCTGATGGTGCAGATCTTAATAAGACTTTGCCCGCTCCATCTTTTCCTAAAACATCGTGATGTAAAGTTCTGCCTTCACGCAAAGAAATTTTGAACAGATTGTTTTTTGCAGTTTCTGTAGCTTTTTTTATCGCATTTGGAACTTGTTTTGACTTGCCATATCCAACACCAATTGAGTCAATTTGATTACCAACAACAACTAAAGCTGAAAATGCGAATCTTCTACCGCCTTTAACAACTTTGGTTATTCTATTAATTGAAACCAGTTTATCTTTTAGATCAATATTATTCATAAAATATATTAAAAATTTAAACCTTTTTTGCGTAAAGCTTCAGCAAATATTTTTATTCTTCCGTGGTATTTGTATCTACCTCTATCAAAGTAAACTTGAGTAATTTTTTTTTCTAAAGCTTTTTTGGCCAATAATTCAGCAATATAGATTGACATATCGCTTTTTTTATTTTTATCAGTAGTTTTTTCTTTAACAGAAGAAGCGGCAACTAAAGTTTTATTATTTTTATCATCAATAATTTGCGCTGATATATTTCGAGAAGATCTGTATACAGATAATCTAAATCTATTCTTATTTACATTTTTAAGCTTTCTTCTTATTCTTTGCGTTCTTTTTTTATAGATTAACTTATTCATTTTATTTCTTTTTACCTTCTTTTCTTAAAACGTATTGACCTCTTTCTTTTATTCCCTTTCCTTTATATGGCTCAACAGGTTTAAGCCTTTTTATTTCTGAGGCAACTTTTCCAACTAATTCCTTGTCAATGCCATTAATTTTAATAATAGTGCTTTTTTCTACAGTAAGTTTAACTCCTTGTGGTATTTCATATGAAATATCATGACTAAATCCCAGCTTTAAATTTAATACGTTTCCCGTTAACATCACTCGGTAACCAACGCCAGTCACTTCAAGTATTTTTTCGTGCCCAACAGTTACACCTAAAAGTGCATTATTAATAATACTTCTTGTAGTACCCCACATTATATTTGATATTTCGTTTTTTTTTATTAACTTTAAAATTAGATTGTTGTTCTCAGATATTGAAGCAGTAAAAATTTTATCATTCAAACTTAATTTCTTAGAACCTTTAGGTCCAGTCAAAATTAATTTTCCGCTTTCAACTTTAATTGTTGTATCTTTGGGTATCTGTATAGGTTTTTTTCCAATTTTAGACATAGTAAATTAAAATACTTTACAAATGATTTCACCGCCAACATTTTTACTTCTAGCATCATTATCAGTCATAATTCCTATAGAAGTAGATACAATTGCTAAACCTAATCCATTTTTTATTTTGGGAATGCTAGTCGCCCTTACATAAATTCTTCTTCCTGGTTTCGATATCCTTTTAATTTCTGTTATAACAGGTAATCCATTATTATATTTTAAATCTACAGATAAACTGCCTTTGTTGTTGGAATCTGATAATAATTTATAATCTGCAATGTATCCTTCCTGTTTTAAAACATCTAAAATTTTTTCTCTGAATTTAGAACCTGGTATTCTAACATTATTTAACATTCTCATTTGAGCATTTCTTATTCTTGTTATCATGTCGCCTATAGGATCTACAAAAGTCATATAATTATCTCCATATTATTTACCAACTTGATTTAGTCATTCCCGGAATTATACCTTTAGATGCTAATTCTCTAAGTGCAATTCTAGAGATCTTAAATTTTCTATACACTCCACGAGGCCTTCCAGTTATTTCACACCTATTCCTAATTCTTATTTTTGCTGAATTTCTTGGTAGTTTAGCAAGTTTTAATTGTGCATTAAATCTTTCATCTAATGGCAGTTTTCTATTTTTTATAATTTTTTTAAGTTTTTTCCTTTTTTTTGAAAATTTATTTACAAGTCTAATTACTTTTAAATTTCTTTGTATCGCGCTAGTTTTTGCCATAGTTTCTCAATTAATTTCTTTTTCTTTTTTTGATTTAATAAATGGAAAGTTCATAGCTTCTAATAATGCCAATGCACTTTCTTTATCTTTTCCACTTGTTTCTATTGTTATATCCATACCTCTAATCCGATCAACTTTATCAAAATTTATTTCTGGAAAAATAATATGCTCTTTTATACCAAAGGTAAAATTTCCAGATTTATCAAATCCATTTACACTTAAGCCTTGAAAATCTTTAATTCTTGGCAAAGCAATATTTACAAGCCGATCTATAAACTCGTACATTTTGTTTTTCCTTAAAGTAACTTTTACGCCTGCGGCAGTTCCTTTTCTTGTTTTAAAGTTTGAAATAGATTTTTTAAACTTTGTTACAACTGGCTTTTGGCCACTAATTAGTGACATATCTTCTATGCAATTTTGAAGTTTTTTTTTGTCATTAGCATCTGCACCCAGTCCCATATTTAGAACAACTTTTAAAATTTTTGGAACCATAAGTTTATTTTTCATGGAAAACTTATTTTGTAAGTTTACAACAATTACTTTATCGTAATGATCTTTAAGTCTTGGTATCATTTTTTGTCTTCTACTTTATTTATTTTATCTTTAGTGTCTAAATTTTTTAAATTAGAAAGATGGATAAAATTTTCTTTAGAAATAATTCCTCCTTTTTTTTCCTTAGTGGTTTTTTCGTGTTTTTTGATAATGTTTATACCTTTAACTTTAGCCCTATTTTTATTTCTTAAAATTTCTATTACTTCACCTTTTTTTCCTTTATCTTTTCCGCAAAGTATCTCCACTTGAGTTCCTTTTTTTATCATTTTTTTATAAAACCTCCGGCGCAAGTGAAATTATCTTTGTTTGACCTTTTGTTCTTAATTCCTTTGAAACGGGACCAAAAATTCGAGTACCAATAGGTTCTCCTTTATCATCAATTATTACGGCAGCGTTATTGTCAAATTTAACTTTACTTCCATCATTTCTATGAATTGAATATTTAGTTCTTACTACAATAGCCTTATGCACAGATCCCTTTTTCACTTTTCCATTTGGAATAGCCTCCTTTACACTAACAACAATACTATCACCCACCGAAGCATACCTACGCTTAGATCCACCAAGAACTTTAATACATTCAACAATTCTTGCTCCTGTATTATCTGCAACATTTAATTCTGTTTGTACTTGTATCATTTATTTATTAATTACCTCCCATTTTTTTTTCTTTGAAAAGGGTTTTGACTCAATTATTTTTACATTATCTCCTATCTTAAATTTATTTTTTTCATCATGAGCATGATATTTTTTTGAGGAAGTTATTACTTTACCAAAAAATGGATGAGAATATTTTCTCTTGACCAAAACTACGATCGTTTTATCGTTTTGGTCTCTAATAACTTTGCCATTTAATATTTTTTTGCTCATATCAATTTTTTTGGTTTAACGCTGTTAAAAGTTTTGCCACATCTTTTTTTATTAGAGAAACTTTCGCTGTGCTCTCAAGCTGACCGTTTACTTTTCTAAATCTAAAATTAAATAAATCTTTTTTTAATGAATTAACTTTATTTTTTAGTTCATCAATACTTAGTTTTTTAATCTCTTTATTCTTCATATTTGCTAATATCTCTTAATAAATTTGGTTTTAATTGGTAATTTGGTTGATGCCTTGTACAATGCTACTCTGGCAACACTTTCACTTACGCCGTCTACCTCAAAAATTATTCTTCCAGGTTTTACTCTACATGCCCAAAATTCAGGAGCACCCTTTCCTTTTCCCATTCTTACCTCTGTGGGTTTTTTTGAAACTGGTATATTTGGAAAAATTCTTAGCCAAACTTTTCCAGTTCTTTTCATATATCTAGTTAAAGCAACCCTGGCAGCTTCGATTTGTTTTGAGATAACTCTATCAGGTTGCATTGCTTTAAGACCATATGCTCCATAATTCAGAATTTCACCTCTGCTAGCATGCCCATGAATTCTTCCTTTGTGGGCTTTTCTATATTTTGTTCTTGCTGGTTGTAGCATTTTCAATTTCTTTCTTGTTTGTATTATTTTTATCTTTTGTAAAAACTTCTCCCTTATAAATCCAAACTTTAACACCAATTATGCCATAGGTGGTTAATGCCTCGGCTTCGGCATAATCTACATTGGCCCTAAAAGTATGTAATGGAACGCTTCCCTCTCTTAACCATTCAGTTCTTGCTATCTCATTGCCAGCTAATCTTCCACTTAAACAAACTCTAATACCTAGAGCACCTAATCGTAGTGCAGATTGTATTGCCCTTTTCATAGTTCTTCTATAGGCTATTCTTTTTACTAATTGCTGAGCTATATTTTCAGCAACAAGAAAAGCGTTGAGTTCAGGTTTTTTTACTTCCTTTATATTTAGACTTATCTCACTACTTGATATTTTTGATAGTTTTTTTTTTATCTTATCTACGTCGGAGCCTTTTTTACCAATAACAAATCCAGGTCTTGATGTATAAATGGAAACAATGCATTTTTTTGCTGTTCGCTCAATTATAACTTGAGAAACTCCAGAATTAACAATATTTTTTTTAATATAGTCTCTGATTTTATAATCTTCTACTAAAAGATTTCCAAATTCCTTTTTTTTTGCAAACCAAATCGAATCCCATCCTCTATTAATTCCTAGCCTTAAGCCTATTGGATTAACTTTTTGTCCCATGCAATTCCTCTTTTTTAGTTTTTTTTTCTGATAATACAATTGTAAGATTACTATAAGGTTTTCTTATAGCACTGGCTCTTCCTTTAGCCCTTGCCCTAAATCTTTTTAATACTATTGATTTGCCAACATAAGCCTCTACTATATATAAATTATCAATATCATATTGATTATTATTTTCCGCATTAGCTATTGCTGATTGTACCGTCTTTTTAATATCAAAAGCAATTCTTTGTCTAGCAAAAGATAAATCTCTAACAGCTATATCTGCTTTTTTTCCACGAATATTTTTAAGTAAAAGATTTATTTTTCTTGGGCTTGATCTCACGTTCTTATTTATCGCTTTTACAATATTTTTATTTTTTTGCGCCACTAGGTCCTTCTTTCGCTTTTGTTGTACTTGGAGTAGTGGTAGTAGAAGCTGCAGAAGTCCCTTGTGCAGCTGATTGAGCAGCCTTTTTATCTGCTGGTGTATGACCTGAAAATTGTCTTGTAGGTGAAAATTCACCTAACTTATGACCAACCATTTCTTCAGATATTTTAATAGGTATAAATTTCTTACCATTATGTATTAAAAAACTATAACCAACAAATTCCGGAATAATTGTTGATTTTCTTGACCAAGTTTTAATTGGTGGCTTATTAGATTGATCTTTTAATTTTTCTACTTTTTTAAGTAAACTTGGGTCTACAAAAGGTCCTTTCCAAATAGATCTAGACATCAATTATCTCCTTTTTTTCCTTCTTAAAATTATATATTTGTTTGTTGTCTTGTTTTTTCGGGTTTTTAATCCTTTTGCTGATTGACCCCAAGGAGATACGGGACTTCTGCCTCCAGATGTTTTTCCTTCTCCACCTCCATGTGGATGGTCTACCGGATTCATAGCTACTCCTCTTACAGAAGGTCTCTTACCTTTCCATCTGTTTCTTCCAGCTTTACCAATTACAATATTTTGATGATCACTATTTGATACAGTTCCAATTGTTGCTCTCGCTGAATTAATTACCTTTCGTATTTCTCCAGAAGCAAGTTTGATTACACAATAATTTTCATCTGTACCTGATATTTGAGCTGAGGATCCTGCGGAACGAGCAAACTTTCCACCGCTGTTAGGTTTTAACTCAACATTATGTATATCGGTACCCACTGGAATATCAGATAATGGCATACAATTTCCAATTTTAATTTCTTTATTTCTTCCTGAAATAATTTCATCTCCAATTTTGATTTGATTTGGCGCAAGTATATAATTATTGGTTCCGTCTTCATATTTTATTAAAGCAAGATAAGATGATCTATTAGGATCATATTCAATTCTTTCTACTTTCGCTTTAAGATCATCTTTTTTTCTGTAAAAATCGACTAATCTATACTTATTTTTGTGTCCTGCTCCTTTACTTCTTGAAGTAATTCTTCCTAAATTATTTCTTCCCCCGGTAGAAGTTTTGCCAAATGATAACGATTTTAGAGGCTTGCCTTTCCATAAATCTTTTCGATCAACTAAGACAGTGGCTCTTGTTGATTTCGTATATGGTTTAAAAGTTTTTAATGACATAAAATTAAATTCCTGTTGCCAAATCAATACTTTGGCCCTTTTTAAGCGTTACAATTGCTTTCTTATAACCAGGTCTACTTGATTTTTTACCTTTAACCAGCTTGGTTTTTCCTTTTAAATTAATTGTATTTATTTTGATAACATTTACCTTAAATATTTTTTCTATACTTTTTTTAATTGAATTTTTGCTAGCACCTTTATGCACTCTGAAAACCATTTTATTAAATTCTGATAAAGTAGTCGCTTTCTCAGTTATAACTGGTGAAACAATTGTATCTAATAAATTGAATTTTTTCATTTTGAGAGTCTATCTTGTAATGATTTTATTGAAGTAATTGTAAATACAACATTTTTATATTTTAATAGATCGTAGACATTAGTACCTTCTTGTTTAATAATTTTTAAATTAGGAATATTTCTTGCTGACTTTATTATTTTTGATCTAGAATTTTCGTCCGAAATTATAAGTGAATTTTGTAGTTTATTTTTTTCTAAAAACTTACTAAATAACTTAGTCTTTGTTATTTCTGTTTTAAAGTCTTCAACAACAAAAAGTGAATTTACTTTATTTTTTTGTGTTAACAAATACAGCAAACCAAGTTTTCTAATTTTTTTATTAATTTTTTTAACTTTGTAAACTGATCCTTTTGGGCCATGAGCAACTCCACCACCAACAAATATTGGCGCTTTTCTACTCGAATGCCTTGCTCCTCCAGTACCTTTTTGAGCATATATCTTTGCAGTTGAACCCTTAACTTCATTTCTTTGCTTTGTTTTTGCAGTTCTTGGTTTAAAATGATTTAATTGCCACTCTACTATAGATTGGATTAAATTTTTATTTGGTTTAACTGAAAAAATTTTGTCAGATAATTCTATATTCTCTGTTTTTTTTCCATCTATATTAATTACTTGTAGTTTCATTTCTTATTTTTTCTCTTCTTTTTTTTCTGTTTGAATTTTACTATTTTTTTCTAAGGTAGTAGTCCTAATAATATTTTTTACATTTTTTTGTATCAAAACTAAGGAATTTTTTGAACCAGGCACAGAACCCTTAACAAAAATAAGGTTGTTTTCTAGATCTGATTTAATTATTTCAAGATTTTGAATAGTTCTAACTTTATTGCCCATGTGCCCAGCCATTTTTTTTCCTTTAAACACTTTACCTGGATCTTGATTTTGTCCAGTAGATCCATGAGATCTATGAGTTACAGAAACTCCATGTGAAGCTTTATTTCCTGAAAAATTATGCCTTTTCATAACACCGGCAAAACCCTTTCCTATAGTTTTTGCAGTGATATCAACATATTTCTGATCCTTAAAAAGCTCCAATCCTATTTCATGACCTTCTTTGAATTCAGAAATATTATTCACTCTAAACTCTTTCAAAATTTTCTTTGGTTCAGTTGCTTTCTTTGTAAAAACACCTTTCATTTGTTTTGTTAGTTTTGAATTTTTAATTTTACCAAAACCAACTTTTATAGCATCATAACCTCTTTTTTCTTTTGTAATTACATCCAAAATTCTTCCTTTTTCTACAGACAAAACCGTAACTGGCACCGAAATACCTAAATCAAAAAATTCTCTTGTCATTCCAATTTTTTTTCCAATTAATCCAATCGTCATAACATTACCTACAATTTAATTTCTATATCAACTCCTGAAGCCAGATCTAACTTCATAAGCGCTTCGACTGTTTGAGGAGTTGGTTCTAAAATATCTATTAATCTTTTGTGTGTTCTAGTTTCAAATTGCTCTCTGCTTTTCTTATCAATATGTGGTGATCGTAATACCGTGAAAATTTCTTTTTTTGTTGGCAAAGGAATTGGTCCTTTAACTTGCGCTCCAGTTCTCTTAGCAGTGTTAATAATTTCAATTGTTGATAAGTCGAGAATTTTATTATCATA
>JYMV01048995.1_pt1 | contig 11407 bp, 9 predicted proteins | sample 338911 | NCBI WGS metagenome assembly JYMV01 (sample SAMN03354496, study PRJNA234377) | hydrothermal vent metagenome | biome: Deep sea; feature: Hydrothermal plumes at the Eastern Lau Spreading Center, Western Pacific Ocean; material: Seawater | place: Tonga | collected 2009 | depth 2000 m m
TTACGGAAGAATTGGTTGGTGCAAGCCAGTTCGCAGGAAAGATACAAAGATTGCAATGGATGCCCTAGATCGAGTTGGAATGGTTGAGTATGCACATCGTCAAATCAGTCAACTGTCCGGAGGCCAACAACAACGTGTATTTTTAGCAAGAGCGTTAGCGCAGGATTCAACAATCTATTTTATGGATGAGCCCTTTGCGAGTGTTGATGCTGCAACGGAACGAGCAATTGTCCAAGTGTTGGGTGATCTTCGTTCTTCAGGGAAGACAGTTGTTGTTGTACACCATGACTTGCAAACAGTGCCAGAGTATTTCGACCATGTCATCCTGCTCAATATGCGGGTTGTTGCCCACGGTCCAGTTCACGAAGTGTTTACAAATGAAAATTTAAGAAAAACGTACGGTGGTCGACTTACACTCTTGTCTGAGGCAGCGGATCGCCTTGCAAGAGGTAAGGTGACGAGTTGATTGCTAACCATTCACTTTCTGATTCTCGAATACTACTTCCGACTTTCGAACAACTCTCACGCGTATTACTGCTAGAAGATTACAACACTCGAGTTGTAGTCTTGGGTGTCATGGCACTTGGTGCAGCTGCTGGCGTTGTCGGTACCTTTCTGCTTCTTAGAAAACGAGCGTTGACTGCTGACGCACTCAGCCACGCGACTTTACCAGGCATCGCAATTTCATTCATGGTCGTTGTGTCGTTTGGAGGCACTGGAAAATCGATGATCGGGCTCCTCCTTGGCGCATTTGTATTTGGCTGCATCGGCGTCCTCACAATTTTGGCGATTCGGCATACAACACGGTTAAAGGACGATGCTGCAATTGGTATTGTGTTAAGCGTTTTTTTTGGTTTGGGATTGTGTTTACTAAAAATAGCAACGGAGATGCCAAGTGGTAGCGCAGCAGGGCTACAAGGTTTTATTTTTGGTAAAGCGGCGTCGATGGTTTCAAGTGATGCAATGACGATGCTAGGTGTTGCGGTAGGTATTATTCTCATTACAGGCATATTAAGAAAAGAGTTTACACTTCTATGTTTTGACGAAAAGTTTAGTATTACTCAGGGTTGGCCCGTTTTGAAATTAGATGTTGTACTTATGGGTATGGTCGCAATCGTTACTGTTATTGCGTTGCAGTCAGTTGGTCTTGTTCTTGCTGTTGCGATGTTAATTATTCCCGCCGCGTCTGCAAGATATTGGGCTAGAAACGTGACGTCAATGCTAATTGTGTCAGCGTTCATAGGTTGCTTAAGTGGTTGGCTTGGCGCAACAGTGAGTGCGCTCATTCCTCGAATGCCTACGGGTCCGATCATTGTCTTGATATGCGGTTTTTGGTTTATCGTCAGTTTTATTTTCGGAAGAAATAACGGAATTATCGTGAGCCAATTCGTGCGGATGCAATTAAACCGTAGAGTAGCCATGCAACACTTACTACGAGCGATGTGGGAAATATGTGAAAAGGAGCAAGAGCAATCCATCTCTGTAGAAACTATTGTGTCGAAACGCTCATGGAGGAATGTATTTGTAGAACGTCAATTAAGAAGAGCGAAAAGTCGAGGATACGTGACAAAAAGAGATGACACGATTTGGCGCCTTACGGATGAAGGTGCAAGTGAAGCAATTCGCATCGTTCGCAACCATAGACTTTGGGAGGTGTATCTCATTAACTATGCTGACATTGCACCCTCCCATGTTGATCGCGATGCAGACATGATTGAACATGTTCTAGGTAGTGATATGGTGCATAAACTCGAAGAACTCTTACATACTTCCCGTAACCTACAGAGCCCACATCCCCTTGGTGCCGAGGTGCAACCATGAATTGGACTGAGATAGATACGTGGATTGTCATTATTGGTGCACTATGTGCTGCCGGTTGTGCAATTCCAGGAACGATTCTCGTTCTCCGTCGCATGAGTTTGATGGGCGATGCGATTAGCCACACTGTATTGCCAGGAATTGCAATTGCATTTCTTGTTACTGGGTCAAGAGACCCAACAGCAATGTTAATCGGCGCAGTCATTGTGGGCTTAATAACAGCATTTTTGGTCCAAGCAATCCAATCTCTTGGAAAAGTGGAAGTGGGTGCGTCCATGGGCATCGTCTTCACTGTTCTATTTGCTTTCGGGTTAGTTCTTATGAGACAAGCAATTGATCATGTAGACATTGATCCAGATTGCGTCTTAAATGGCGCGATTGAATTTGCATGGTTTGACCAAGTGCCAGGGGGGTGGGGAATACCAAGGGGCGCAATAGTGAACGGAGTCATGCTTCTCGCAAACCTTTTTGTGATGTTGTTGTTTTATAAAGAATTTAAAATTACAGCGTTCGACCCCTCGCTTGCAAAATCTCAAGGAATCAAACCCGGTTTCATGCATTACATTTTGATGACAATGACAGCAGCGACCGCGGTTGCAGCGTTTGAAACAGTCGGCAGTATTCTAGTTGTTGCTATGTTTATCGTTCCTCCAGCAACAGCGTATTTGTTGACCGACCGATATGGCGTGCTGATTATTCTTTCGCTGCTAATAGGCGTAGTCTCAGCAGGACTCGGTCACCTGTCTGCAATCACAGTTCCGACATGGTTCGGCTTCAGTGGTACAACAACAGCGGGGGCAATGGCGGTCGCAGCAGGAGCCCTCTTCTTTGGTGCTTGGATGGTTTCCCCGAGTCAAGGACTTTTGTCTCGAGTACTTAGGAAAGTAGAAACAAGAGCACACATTCTTCGAGAGGACGTACTAGGCTTACTCTGGCGAATCGAAGAACGGAACAGAGGCGAAGTGAAATCGGCAGACCTTTCCCACTTGTTTGGGGTTTCATCAAGGAAAGTGCGAGTTGCATTACAACGTCTTTTGAAACAGGGTGCAATTCAACAAACGCAAGCGAGTTGGTCGTTGACAAACGAGGGACGTACAAGAGCAACTTCACTTGTCCGTTCCCATCGACTATGGGAAGTGTATCTTGAAAAACATTACCCCCAAGACACGCATCAGTTGCACCATGCAGCTTCAAGACTAGAACACGTTACGACCGACACGATGAAACAAGAATTGGGTGATGCTGAAATTGATCCTCACGGTTCACCAGTGCCAGATGACGAATAAGAAAAAGGGTGGTATGCTGTTCGCATGATTCGAATCACACTATGTATCACTATGATTTTTCTTCTCTCATGCTCTGCATCAAAAGATGATGGGAGTGTCATTTCAAGACCATTTTCTGCGGTTGATACAAACCGAGAGATAGTACTAGCCCCAAACCATACTTTTGAAATTGTGTTGCCAAGCAATCCAACAACGGGCTACGATTGGACAATTGAAATTAGTAACCCAAACATTGTGAGAAATATCTCACACAAGTTTGTTGCTGACTCAAGTGGAAGAGTAGGTGTAGGTGGCAATACGACATGGACGCTTCGTACTGGGATTACGGGTGATGCGATACTTACATTTAAATATGGCCGACCTTGGGAGAAAGACACCCCGCCGACTCGTGTAGAAACCTTTACGATGAACGTGCGGTAGCAGCTGATTCGTACATTGCCTCGTACTGTTCTGCGACAGAGTTCGTATCAAGCCAGTTGAGTATATGCTTTCTACCAGTTCTTCCTAATGCAGTAAGACACTCTCTATCAGAGGCAAGTGTTTCAATTGCCTCAGCGAATGCTTCTGGAGTTCGATCAGCAATCATCGCTCCACCTTCCTCTAGTTCTCTCCAGATGTCTGTTCCTTTTGTACCGATGACGGGAGTCTCGCAGAGCATTGCTTCTGGATACACGAGCCCAAAGTTTTCCTGCTGAGTTGGGAGTGCGAATATGTCCGCCATCGCAAAGAGTGATAATTTTAAATCGCCAACGACCATTCCTAAGAATGTGACTTCATCCGATACCCCTTGAGAGACTGTTCTTGCAACAAGTTCGTCAATATACGATTGTTCACCAGTTCCTGCGATGAGCATCCGGATTGGGTTGCCCTTCTCTTTGAGAATCTTTGTAGCGTCAATGAGGGTTTCAATCGATTTTTTCTCATGAATTCGACTGAGAAATAGGATTGTAGGTTGGTCGCATGTTCCATACGTATCCAACGCTTCTTGTGGGGTAGGAACCTCTTGGTAGGAACTTAAATCAACGATACATGGAATGACCGCGATATTGTCATGCTTCAACCAACGAGATGCTTGCCTTCGCTCTTCTTCAGCGGTTGTATGAAATGTTGTTGCTGTGCGAACCATTCTTCTACCCATCGTTGCAAGGTAGGCTTGTTTCTTTGTCCCTCGTTGCGCCATACTCCAATCGTCAAGCATACCGTGTACGCTTAGCAGCCAGGGCGTATGTACAGAATCAGATGCTTTTGCGATTTGAGGGTTCGATGGATCCCACATCGCATGGATGTGTGCGACGTCTACACCTTTCAATGCATCCATTGCAAGTTCGACTTGTTTGTTTGTTAATCGGTTACCCTTTTTTTGAAATGACCCAAGCGTTTGAACTGTAGGTGTATTTGGTTCTCCGTTTTTCCAAGAATCGGGGACATCTGTATCATCACACGTGAGCCAAATCACGTCATGCCCTCTTTGTGCAATCACTGCGCACAAATCAATTGCAGCACGAACAGTTCCACCCTCGGTCAAACGTGTTGTTGGAAAATAATGAAGTATTCTCATCTGTACTTGAGGAACGCGTTAATCCAAATCTACAACCGTGTACCGACCACTCCTCATTCCCCGAAGATGTTTTTCAGGGACGCGACCTAGAGGCCAAGAGTCAGTGAGTTCAACGAGCACCCACTCATCTCCATCATGATTGATTGAATGGTCTTCATCTGTCGCGGAGAGTTGAACTGCTGCAAACAAGTGATCGTCCATAACTATAAAAGCAACTTTTACAAGCTCGATGCTTCGAACAAGTGATGCAAACAACATACTTTTTGAGTCGCAATCTCCCCATTGTTTTGCAAGTGTCTCTATTGGCATCATTGCACCAGCTGTGAGAATTTCCTCTCCCTCATCATTTATTCTGAAATCGGGCGGAATTCTATAGGTGAGAGATTGAACAAATGAGGAGAATGCTCCAACAATTTCTCTTGTTGAACGATAACCTTGTCTCCTTGCTGTACTACGAATGCCATTTGCAACGTCACGAAGTTCCTTGGTACTTTCATGAATCACCCAACTGTAATCAACTACGAACTGATTGCCATTTTCCATCATCTTTATGCCGTGTCGCGATGCTTTTGCTTCAAGAGCTCGTTGTTTTTCTGCAAGGTCTTTCTCGTCTGTGTAAGTCAGTGAGGTCCATGAACGAGGTACGCCAAATAGTTCGATGGCGGTATCGATATCATCTGAATCTAGTGCAACTTTACATCTCAATTCTTGCATGGAACTACCTTGTCGAATGACAGCTGTATCACCTTCCCAACGGAGTACGTCTCTTGTATTGATATCACTCCATGTAAAAGTAATACGCTCGGTTGACATCGCAGAAACATTGCTTGTGAAAAGGAGGAGTCCAAAAATAATGGTGTTAATTCGTTGCATGCTGACAAATATCTTTTGTGACTTGAATTGCTCGGTCGATTTCCGATGAGGTGACACCTAGATGCGTGACAAACCTGATTCGTTGTGGATCAAGGGCTTCAGCCAAAATTCCATTCTCCCATAATGTTCGGCAGAACGTATGCCCCTCTCCAAGACTTCTGTCAATATCGAAGAAAACAAGGTTTGTATCGGTAGCCTCAACGTCACAGGTCAACCCCTCAACCTGATTTATTGCAGTTGCAAGGCGAGTCGCATTCACGTGATCGTCCTGTAAACGCTCGATATGGTAATCAAGTGCGTACGCAGCAGCCCCAGCAAGAATGCCGGTTTGACGCATTGTTCCACCAAACATTTTTCTCACTCGACGAGCACGGCGAATCGTCTCCGTATCCCCAACGAGAATCGAACCAGCAGGGCACCCTAGCCCCTTAGAAAAGCAAGCAGAAACAGTATCGAATGGTTCTGTCCATTCTTTTGCGGAATACGGTGATGCAACAATCGCGTGCCAAATCCTCGCTCCATCAAGGTGTGTTTTCAATTGCAACTCATGCGCAGTGTTACAAACATCCATGAGTTGTTCGTACGGCCAAATTGACCCGCCTCCACGGTTGTGCGTGTTCTCAAGAGAAACGAGTTTGCTATGACCAAGGTGAGCATCATTTGGACGAACTAGTTCCCTCACATTATCAGAGGTAAAGAATCCTCTGTCACCAGAAGTAAGCGCAAAACTACAACCACTAAGTGCAGCAGCGCCTCCCGCTTCATAACAAACAATATGACTTTCCTTGTGCACAATAATTTCATCACCAGGTTGTGTATGGCATCGAATCGCAATTTGATTTGCCATTGTTCCTGACGGTACGAAACATGCATCTTCTTTGCCAAAGAGAGCAGCACATCGTTCTTGAAGTGCATTCACGGTCGGATCATCATTCCAGACATCATCACCAAGAGGAGCCGCCATCATTGCATGGCGCATTTCTTCTGTCGGTTGAGTCACCGTGTCACTGCGTAAGTCGATGATGTGCTCTTGCATACTCACGATTGTAAGCATGCGTGAACCTTTTTGGGGTACTATTACACAATGATCAAATGGAAATGGTTTTTTGTTGAGGGATTCATCCTCTTTTTGCTTGGAATTTTCGCAATTGCACGACCGGGAATTGCAGCAGAAGCGTTGGTGGAATTATTTGGGTGGTTGCTCATTTTTCTAGGGGTTCTTTCTGTGCTCGGTGGCGCAACCTCTCAATCTGGTCCACGCAAGCCCGTTTCATTAGGAGGTGGGAGTATTGCGATTGTGTTAGGACTTGTTTTCTTGATCCTCCCAGCTCCAACCCTTGCCCTCATGACAGTTTTGATTGCTGTCTTTTTCCTGTTAAGCGGTTTTGTAGAGATTACTTCTTCATTCGCACTTCGTTCAACTGGTGGGCAACACAATCACTGGGGCTTAGCGTTTTTCAATGGTATTATTGGAATTATGCTTGGGGTCTTACTGCTTTCGATGTGGCCAGATTCGTTTGAAGTAATTGGCTTACTTTTGGGAATTAACTTTTTATTAAGCGGCGCTTATTTATTCTCATTAGGCTGGTTCTTCCGTCACGCTCCTTCACATTAAGTTATGGCATCACAACAACAGAAAAAAAATTCTCTTGTTCTTTGGCTGACAATCATTATTGCTTCTGTTGGAGTCGGCTTCGTTGCTTACTATTTTGCATTTGTAGGCAAACAGGCAGAGTTCTTTCGTGACTCCATGCATGACCATGCGGAGTGGCTGCTCTACCTCTTACCAGCAATCGTATTAGTCATCATTACCTTACTACGTGTCAAGCTGTTTGTTGGTACGGAAGGGACTGGTATTCCTCAAACTATCGCCGCATTGAATATGAAATCGGATGCAGATCGTAAGAGAATGCTCTCCATGCGAATTTTAGTCGGCAAGGTTTTGCTGACTACCCTTGGGTTATTTAGCGGAGCATCAATGGGGAGAGAAGGTCCTACAGTGCAAGCGGGAGCTTGCATCATGTTTTGTTGCAGAAAGGTGACATCATTTCCACAGCACTTGGTTCAACGAGGATTGATATTAGCAGGGGGTGCTGCAGGAATTGCAGCAGCGTTCAACGCACCAATTGCAGGAATTGTTTTCTCAATTGAAGAAATTGGAAAGTCCTTCGATAAACGAAACCTAGGAGTTCTTCTTACGGTCGTTCTGATTGCATCTGCAGTATGCATTGGATTGTTTGGAGACTATTGGTTTTATGGCAAAGTGAACACTGAAACGGTCTCTCTTGCAGGGTGGGTCATTATTCCTGTACTTGCAATTTCCATGGGTGTTGTAGGAGGCACTTTTTCTCAAATCATTGTGACGGTATATCCAAAAGTTTCAGCATTGATGTTGCGAAAGCCTATTGTAGTGCCTGCCATTATTGGTTTAATCATTGGTCTCGCCGGTTGGATGACTGGAGGATTATCGCTGGGCACAGGGTTTGAAGAAGCACAAAGCATGTTGTTGCACGGCGAAGAAATGGCTTGGTATTACGCACCTATTCGTGTTGTTGCAACTGCCTTGACCTTACTGAGTGGTATTCCTGGCGGTCTCTTTGACCCTTCACTTTCTGCGGGTGCAGGTTTTGGTCAATGGTTTACAAACCTGATTCACAATTTCGAATGGGCTGCAAGTATTGACCCGAAACTCGTCATGATGATTGCAATGGCTTGTTTCTTTTCAGCAGTTGTCCAAAGCCCAGTTACAGCAGTTGTCATTATGGTTGAGATGACCGATTCCGTCCACTCCACAATGCCAATGCTCGTTGGAGCATTACTCGCCTACGCGGTTTCCAGATGTATTTGTAAGGAATCAATCTACTCAGCGCTTGCGAGTAATTATTTCAGTGACAACCGTGGCGCTGAACCACGTTGAGATGCTTGCATTGAATCTCGAGCGATTTTTCTTAATCGTTGAATTCGACAGAGAACGTCACTCATGGACATATTCATGACAACATGAATTTCCCATGCTGACAATCGTTCAGCGAAATGCAACGCAAGAATTTGTCGGTCAGTCCAAGAGAGGGTAGAGAAAAAGGAACCCAACTTGTCATCGAACTGGTCAGTTTGCAGCCGAAGAGTATTCGATTTCGATTGAGGTAGTGACGGTGGACCTATATGGCCTAGTGGTGATGTGTCGGCGATCATGGGCGACTTCCTGTCTTGGTATGGGACCAGCACTCCGCTGGTTCTTCTATATAAGTCAGCATCGAGGTGATTTCATTCACTAAATAAAAAAGAGTAATAAATGAAGGAAGAATGAAAAGAATGGGGAGAGTCATGATTATCGATATGTGGCACGGAAGCCACCTCCTTTTAACTCCTCTCTCTTTCTTCTCTCCTCTGCGAGCCTCCGTTACAAAACGGGGGCTCGCGGTGTTTTAAAAGGGCTTTTTAATTCGAGCCAAAGAACCAGATTCCACAGTGGTATCCGTCGTCGTCGGGCTCTGAGCTGCTCCATGCGACCATCATTGGCTGGTGCACAGATGTTCCCTCAGGGAGATACCGAGTGATAACACCCGTCATACCCTCAGAAAGGGGAAATTGAGACACAATTCGCATCCCGCCTTCACTGCGGTCTACGACTTGATATCGAACTGGGGTATCAAAATCGTGACTCCATCGAAGCACCGCTTCGCCGCTGTACGTCGTACGGTTCCTGTCTCTCCGATTTTGATGAGTGGACTCTGCTTGTATTTTTGAATCGTTGATCATGCCTTCGGCATCGACCACTCCGAAGCTTCACTGAAGAAACACCCTCGAAAAACCCGCAAATTACCCTCAATGAGCCTTTGATGATTCGAATTCTCGGACCTGTTCCTCTGCATGGAAAGAACTTCGTACGAGTGGACCAGATTCCACAACGCGAAATCCCATGCTGAGCCCCTCTTCCTTGTACATCGCGAATTGATCAGGATGCACCCATCGGTCTATTGGAAGATGATTTCTGCTTGGTTGGAGATATTGCCCAATAGTAATAATCTCTGTATCCGCTTTTTCACGTATATCAGCAAGCATTTGGAGGATTTCTTCATCCGTTTCGCCAATACCAACCATGATGCCAGTTTTGCTCACAATCCCAGAAGCCCTGATTTGAGAGAGCACTTGCATCGAACGATCATATGTTGCTTGGGGCCGTACCGCCGAATGCATCCGTGGCACAGTTTCGAGGTTATGCGCTAAAATTTCTGGTTTTGACTCAATCACGGTCTGCAAATCGTTCGCATCGCCCCGAAAATCACCAATAAGTGCCTCAACAGAGGTCGCTGGAGCTGTTTTATGGACTTCTGCAATAGTCTCTGCCCAGAGTTGTGCCCCACCATCGGGTAAATCATCGCGATCAACGCAAGTAATCACAATATGTCGTAAACCCATGAGAGCAATCGATTTACCAACCTTTCTTGGCTCATCAAAATCTGGTGGAGCGGGTCTTCCCGTTTTGACGTCGCAAAAACCACAAGAACGAGTACAGACATCCCCGAGAATCATAATCGTTGCGGTACCACGGGACCAACAATCACCAATATTGGGGCAGGAAGCCTCCTGGCAGACGGTGTGCAACCCATATTTATCCATGTTTGCACGCACTGCTCGGTACCCCTCTCCATGAGGGAGTTGTGCTCGAATCCACGATGGTTTTCGCTTCATCAGGAGTGACTGAAGACCATCATTGTTATTCAACACGCGTTCGCTCAAATCAAGTACCGCCGAACCTCCTGTCTTGCGTGCCGTATCACCCCCGAGAGGTCTTGCATGGCGAGGCGATTGTTGCGGTGTTGCATTGGGAGAAGATATTGTCACAGATTGCATATTCTACCAACCAAAGGTCTGAAGGGAGTTCAACTATGTGGTCTCTATTGGTCGATGAAGTCCGATACCATCCCGCGTACAGATGTCGCGGGGGGGATTTTTACGTTTTTACGTTTTTTACGATGTGGACCCAAACGAGGACTCTTTGAAGAATTGACAATGATGGCGATGCGAACGATTGTGATGAGAAGTCTACTGGGCGGAGCACTGTTCGCGGGGATTGTTGCGATGGCGGGTTGCAACGCAAATGCTTGGATGGGTGATCCAACTTCCAACGGGTACTACAAACCAACCCCAACAACAATTCCAATTTTAGACCGAATTGACATCATTGAAGAGCCCACCATTTGGCCACAATTGACGAAGGTCACAGCAGCGGACCTTACACCATCAGATTTGGAATACAGAATCGAAGCTGGTGATGTGCTCGATATTGAAATCTATGGGTTGTATGTACAAAGCCAACGCCACCCCGTGCAACGTCGAGTGGATCAAGCTGGGTATATCAGGGTGCCAGAAGTCGGAGATGTCCTAGTTGCTGGGCTCACTCCACAAGGTGCGCAAGACGTCATTACGCAAGCGCTTGGAAAAACAGTATTGACACACCCGAGTGTTCAAGTCAACTTGCTCAGTCAATCGGGTTTTACCTACACCGTGTATGGAGGCCTTGCTCGTTGGGGTGTATTTAACCTTGTTGATCCGAACTTGAGACTTGTTGATGTACTTGCCCTTGCAGGCGGCGTGCCTCAATCAACAAAAAAAATACACGTCATTCGCCAGTTACCCGTGAGCGATGCAATGTTGCCTGCATGGAATCGCGGAAAGACTTCTCCGACAATGTCGCCCTCCAAACGACCCAACATAGAATCGCCATCACCCGAAGATTCGACGCCTTCGGTAAGTATTGAAGATTTAATTAATCAATTGGATACCGGAGATTCTGCATCTATTCCACCGGCCACCGAAACTCCAAGCACAGATCCTCCGATTACCCCCGAACCCACACAGCCAAACGATG
>JYMV01023978.1_pt1 | contig 11405 bp, 13 predicted proteins | sample 338911 | NCBI WGS metagenome assembly JYMV01 (sample SAMN03354496, study PRJNA234377) | hydrothermal vent metagenome | biome: Deep sea; feature: Hydrothermal plumes at the Eastern Lau Spreading Center, Western Pacific Ocean; material: Seawater | place: Tonga | collected 2009 | depth 2000 m m
CGTTATCATTTTGGTTTTGCTTTCCGCTTTATTTCATGCTTTTTGGAATTACTTGAGTAAGGTTAGTTATTCTCCTCAACTTTTTCTAGCTTGGGTAGCCATTGTCAACATTGCTATCTCAATTGCTGTTTTTCTAGTCCGAACACCTGTGATCCCATCATCCATTTGGGTATATATTATCGCTTCTGGAATTGTTCACTTTTTTTATCTTGTCTCTCTGAGTCAAGCTTATACTTTGGGTGAGATCTCCTACGTTTACCCTATTGCGCGCTCAGCACCAGGATTGATCCCTATCTTTGCTGTTCTAATCCTTCACGAGAAGATCTCTTGGCAAGGAATCCTTGGTATCTCATGTACCCTCGTTTCTGTTTATATGTTCATCCAACCAGAAGGATTATGGACGCTACCTAAACTGCTAGAATACCTGAAGAAACCAGAAGCAATTTGGTCTTTCTCAACTTTAGGGACAATCATAGTGTATTCAATCCTAGATAAAAAAGGAATGTCTGAATTTTATAACCAAGTAGGCGGTTCTGACATTGTAAATGCGGTTGTATATCTCTTGGCTGAATCTTTGCTCTCAGCAGGACTTTATGTTGGTTATGTTTTTTACCGTTTCCCCTGGCGAGAGATAGTAACTATCGGGCAACACTCAGGGGTACAGATCTTCATATCGACCCTTCTAAAAATTTCTTCTTATAGTTTGATCTTGTATGCCTTGATGACAGAGTCTGTCAGTTACATCAGTGCTATTCGTCAGTTCTCAGTCATCTTTGTCGTTCTACTGGGAGGATTTAATCTAGGAGAATCCCAACTAAAATTGAGACTAATTGCTGGTGCCACAATGGTAATTGGCATCTTCCTGCTAGCCACATCGACTTAATCCGCTATCCCCAAAGAGATAGATAATTAAGAAGACGACAGATCAGAAGCATCATATTTCTTCAGCTATTGACCAACTCTTAGCCAATTCTCTAAATCCATTTAATCCAGAAACTTGGATTCCTTCCCAACTCAGTCAAGATTCAACAGTCACTGCTAAGATCTATGACACAACTGGTAAGCTAATCAGAATGATTGGATTAGGTCATGTACCAGCAGAGAATTATGTTGAGTCTAATAGGGCTATTTATTGGGATGGAAAAACTGACACTGGAGAAATGGTAGCTAGTGGAACTTACTTTGACCAGATTGAAGCAGGCGATTACACCCAGACTCGTAAGATGGTAATTCTGAAATAATCTACAAGTTTCCTCCTTGACCATCTAATCCAAAGAAACCAACAGGACAAGAGTTCATTTTATCAGGTAGTCAGAGGTGGCCCCATCTATCTGAATCGGTAAATTCAATTGATAAGTGGAATCCTGCATAGTTTAACCTGCCATGGATGCTGACAGTGAATGATAGTAAAACATCTCGGCACTCCGTCAAGAATGGAATGAGGCCATCTCTGATTGTAGAAAGGGATGTCATTGCTGATCGATTGTCTGACCTCTGTCACTGATTCATAGGCTTTGAGGTAGACCTCTTCATATTTGATGGTGTGCCAGAGCTGTTCTACAAAGACGTTGTCTCTCCAGCTACCCTTAATCCATACTGATGCGGATGTTGTGCGCCTGGAGTTCGCTGCTGAAGGCCTGACTGCTAAATTGGCGCCCCTGGTCGGTGTTGAAGATATCGGGGGTACCATGCCGTGAGATAGCCTCATCAACCGCCTTGATACAGAAAGAGCCATGGTGCTGGACAACTGCCAGCAGAGGATCTTGCGGCTATACCAGTCCACTACAGCGGTCAGGTAGACAAAGCCTCTGGCCATGGGATGTAGGTGATATCCATGGCCCAGACCTGATTGGGACGGTTAGTCTCCAGCCCTATCAGCAGATAAGGGTAGATTTTGTGGCCGGGATGTTTCTGGCTGCTATTAGGTTTCTGGTAGATAGCTTCGATCCCCATCTTTTCATCAGGGTGGAGACATGCTTTCGGCCAACCCTCTCTCCATCCAATCTGAGAAGATCTCTCAGCATCCGTGCCCCGGCAAAGGGTTACAGGGATTTCGGAGTTGAATCTGAATCTGTGACCATTTTCTGCTGCTGATTTTTACACTATTTTTAGGCACAGAAAGAAACCGTTCAGACGACCAGAAAAGGACTAGATTTGCCAGACCGCTGTCTGAGGGATCCTAATACGCTAGTTCTCTACCTAGAACTGATTTACCGCAAATATGATGGTGAGGAACTCGTCAATAAAGCTATTTTAAGAATCGCCATGCGGTGCTACTATCCAGGAGAGTTCGAGAAACTGATGACCAACCACGGTTTCCAAATCGCGGACCAGTTTGGCAACTATGGGAAGGGACAGAATTGGTTCTGCAGTTCGTGAGGTAATCCCCAATTACCTCATCCTTGACTCAGAAAACCACATATCTCCGTTTGCTCCTATCTTTGCCTTGACATCCTCAGTTGCATCGTTGAGTTCCTGAATCACTTCCTTCGAGAGCACCAAATCCACGGTTGGCAGGTTTCTCTTCAGTTCATCGGGATTCCTTGCACCGACGAGCATGGCCGTCACCCCCGGTTGCTGCCGAGCCCAGGCCAGTGACATATTCGCCATAGGCTCCCCAAGCCGCTCTGCGATGCCGTGAATCTCGTCGAGAGCGGCGAAGGCTTCTTCTTCAGCGCCGGTGTCCGAGTGTTCCGCGTTGGGCTGCTCTGAACTGTAAAGCCTCGTCCGAGACAACCCATCCGGCACTTCGTCGGCCGAAGCATACCTACCCGTAAGGAGCCCCTGGTATAGAGGGCTGTAGCAGATGATACCAATTCCATTTTCCAGGCAGATTGGTTGGACTTCTCTCTCAACACATCGCCACATCAAGCTGAAAGACCACTGGTTGGTTTCGATGTGGCCTATAGCCAGCAGGTCAGTAAGGTCCTTCTTTGCAAAATTGCAGACGCCAATAGCCCTGACTTTTCCCTGCTCTTTCAGTCTCTCCAGCGCGTCCATCGTCTCATCAATCGGCACTTTCCAGTTTGGCCAGTGTATCTGATAGAGGTCAATCCAATCGGTCTGAAGCTTCTGTAAACTTTGCTCGCATGCTCCGACTACATTGTCACCAACGAGTTGGAATCCGCCGAGCTTCGTGGCAATTACAGCTTCGTCCCGCCGGCCTTTCAGGGCTCTACCCAGGACTTCTTCGGATCGCCCGTAACCTGCGGCCGTATCGAAGAATGTGATCCCAGAATCGAGAGCTGCATGAACTGTTTCAATGGAATCTGCATCATTCTGGTTGCCCCACGTCTCTACCCCACCGAAAGGCCAGCAGCCCAGTGCCATCACCGAGACGTTGATATCTGTTTTCCCCAGCTTGGTATACTTCATGGATTACGATGCTCCTTGAATTGAGATGGTTGGGCCAAACTCTAATCCTATTCTGCGCTCCGATTCATAACCGAGGTAAAGCAAAATGAGATTCCGGTACAAAAACTTGCATATCTGTTAGTATGCCCTTAAATGTAATCTTTTCCTAGGATTATCTCATGACTAATACTAAACATTTCAATTGGCCATTACCAGTCAAACACACCCAAAAAAGGTAAGTGGATGAAACTATACACTCTGAGCAGGCGTTGCGAGGTCGCGAAGCTTACGTGGCCATTGAAATTTCCGCTCCCCGGTAATAAGTGCACGGTGTTGATCCGATAACGTCTTGGCAAAGTCAGGGTCGGGATCATATCGATTCCAAGACTGAAACATGCTAGGGACGTAACCACCGAGAATTAGTAAACGGTCACGATTTGACTTTATTATTCCCGAAGCGTGAATCAGTGATTCGTAAAAGAGCAAGGTGGAACCAGCAGGTGCCTCCACCTGATGAATCATCGACCGGTCATCCATTGATGCGGCGACGACGGCCTCCTGTGGCACATCAGTAGGAACTTTGTGCGTTCCTGCGATGACGGTTGTACCGCCGTCATCTGGTCCAAGATCGGTCAGATTGGAAAGGGCTTTGACAAAGGAGAAGTGATAGAGTCCCTGATCATAATGATGATAGGCCGGATTAATACCCCGATGGAATCCAAAACGATCTTCCTTGTTCTCAACAGGGCGGCGGATGTGTGCATCCGATTGTGATAATCGGGCCGAACCACCAATGATCTCTTCGGCCATGCCGATGATAAAGGGGTGTGTGATATAGTCGAAAAAGCATGGTGCTAGATGCGGCAGGTTATCTATGCGGAAAAACGTTTCGGTCGTGCTAGTATTGAAGCAATTGGGGCCAGGTAGCTCCCCAGTTCGGCGAAAATCATCTTCGATACCATAGAGGGTGTCTTTGATGACATTTACTTCGTTCTGTGTTAACACATTCTCTATGATCACATAGCCATATATCTCGATATGAAGCCGTTGGGCGGGGGTCAAGGCTGGAAACGGGGTGAGTGTAGTTGTGTCGCTCATGTTTTTATTATAGAAGTGAATGAAACTTTTAACAAGTGCAAAAGCCACACAACCTTGACTCATGATTGACAGTCAAACTGTTAGCATTATTAACGGAGGAGAGATCAAGCATGAGTCAAATACCGGCTCAAGTCAGCCCAGAACAGTTTCAACATTATATCTGGCCCTATCTTTCCAAGGCCAAGCGCAGACTGGTCAGCCGGATTCCACTATATAGCTATTCCACCCAAGTTATTAGCATAATACTCAAAATAAAGATTTAATTTTCGAGATGAAAGCATATAGCTTAGATTTACGTAATAGAGTGATTGAGACTTACAAACAAGGTCGGCTGAAGAAAACAGAAATTGGCCGCAAGTATAGAATTTACTATCAAACAGTCTGTGCTGTGCCTGGATAAAAAGATATCATGAAACCGGTTCTTATCAATCACGACAAGGGGTGAATTGTGGTCGTCAGCTGCTCGATTTATCCCAGTTGAATCTGGATGGGACGCATAGCCTAGCTAAGAAAGGGAGAGAAGCGGTTGCTTATCAGGGCCGAAAAAAGGCTGAAATCAGCAATATTTTTTCCCTCACCGATGCCCATGGAGACGTCATCGCCTCGACGGAAGTCATTGCCGGCAACCACAATGATGCTTTTGAACTAGCAGACAATCTAGATCAGATATTTTCCTCTATCAAGCAACTAGGATTACCAATTATTGGGCCTATTTTAACGCTTGACAGCGCCTTTGACACACTGGCTTGCCGTCGGATTTGCTTTAACCGTCATCTGATTCCAAATATTTCCGAGAATAAGCGGCATCGGAAAGGGCATAAACGGGGTCGCCCCCGTTTATTTGAGGCGGCTATTTAGGCCCAGCACTTCATGGCTGAGCGAACCTTTGCTTGGATCGATAAGTTCAAAGCGACTGCTGATTCACTTTGAGCGTGGCAAAGTCTACTTTCTTGGCCTTCATTGTATTGCTTTTACAATGATTAATCTACGTTATTTACTAGCGTGAAAAGTTTCAACTAGTTCTATACCTTTTGATTTTAGCCCAGAGGGTCGTTATCTTGCCTCTCAGTTCTATCGGCAAAATGGCTCCAAGTTCGCCTTCCATACTGATTTACCACTGGTTGGTTACTCTGTATTTAAGTTAAAATTTTTGTACAACTGAACTTGCTTCTTATTCATCCAGGATACAGTCTTTCCATTTAGTTCCCACATAATTCTCTGTTGGATTTGACTACCAATTTTGTCATATATTATCTATCTAACAGTTTGACTCAACTGCTTTGTTTATGTACGGTTGGTCAATAAATATCATAGGATAAAAATTATGGGTAGGTTAATTGGCGGGATAGTTATAATTTTTGCGGCCATTGCGCTGCTAATGATTTTGGCAAGTGGTGGGCAAGTTTGGATGGTTGAGATGTTTTTCGATCTACGATCAGCTGTTGCGGTAGTTCCCACGATTTTGGGGCTTTATTGGCAGAATTAGGGTTTAGGAATGTCAAAAGTGTTAGATTTTGGAGAGCCATGAAAAAAATATGCCATTGCCTTCGGATTTGTGGCAACCTTCATGGCCCTACGTTCAGCTCCTCATACTTCTGATGATCCATTAACACTTGGTCCCATGATTGCTGTTGCACTAGCATCTCCGCTTTATGGATTGATCATAGGTTTTAGTCTTGCAGATCCAATAGCAGATTATTTGGAAAATAAGCAGGAAGAGTCTTCTACTCCTCAAGATGTTTAGAAGTTATTCACTGCTTGGTTAGGGAACTTCCGATTGGGGGTGATGGTAGCACGATATGAATGAGCCTCGTATTTAGTGCTGCTAGATGATGTGGGTTCATAACCGTAACCAAGCTAAAGTTTGATCATTCTGGCCAGATGTAAGCAAGAAGCCGGGAACCATCATGGGTCGTCAGTTTAAATCTGACCTCCAGCTCCATTTTTTCCATTTGTTGGCAGTGCTTCTGGCCACACCAACCTTCTCAGCCACCGCACTATCATCTACCCACCTTTTAACTGTTTATCTTCACACGAAGTAACAGGTCTGACCTGTATTTAAGTTAAGACTTAAATACTAGGGCCAAACAAACATTACATATCAGATAAAAGAGTCACAATTCAGTCTGAAACAACGATCACATGCATATTTTTTAATAGAATTCACTACATCATATTAATATCACTCAAGGCATATAAAGAAGCAGAAGTATTAAATACTTCTGCTTCTTTATATCTTTAAGTCTGATGTATTATTTTTGGTTTTTTTAGCATTTAAAATCATTTATCTTACCCCAAGTTATAGATAGCTTATCCTCGATTGCTACAGCAGCAAGTATCTGACCTATGCCCTCCATAACCTCCTTAACTTCCACTTGACTTAAGGCACGATTACAGGCAGCCACTTCATCAAGAGCACCTTCGAACACATATTGAGGTCTCTCGACGCCTCCACCACCAACAAGTGGTACTTCCGCTGTACACTGTAGCCTAAATGTTGCCTTCCTTTCTCCAAACGGCACCATCGCCATAGGCAATCATTTCTTTGCCATTATATGTCCCGGTGATGTAGTGCTATGCATTGCCTACCGGCACCTTGTCCCTATATATCCAAACATGCCACTTGGTAGTAAACTAATTGAGAAACACTGAACCAGCTTAGGTCTTCTGATGGTAGTAGGAAGGATGTCAAACACCCCTATTCCCTCAGATTCTAAAATTCAAATTTAGAACTGAGGGAATCCCCAGTATCAACTTTATCTATATAATATCCCCTTAGAATCAACACGAACACTATATGGAACATACGGCACCAAATTTTCATCCGCTTCAACTATTGTTACTGAAGAAAAATCCAACACTTTGTCAAAGGAACCACAGTTGCTAAGCATTTGAAATACGCTCCCCTCTCCATTAATGTCAGTCCAGATGAATTCTACCAAAACGCAGTATTTAACTTCGGGGTAACTTGAAACAACCAGATGCAATACACTGTTCCACCATGCAGTGGGACGAATAGTGCAGTGTGCATTATCGCCATTTGGTAAGATCTGGCGAGCCTTATAACATGCAATGTTTGCAAAAACAAACTTTCTTGCTAGACTAAAAATTTCTGCAAGAATCCATTTTATATCTTCTTGACGGCAATGTTCTAAAACATCAGTTAATACAACAGCGTCATATTGTTTTCGTGGGAGTTTTTGATATGAAGGATACCCAGGATCATAACAATAAATCTCACTTACATTCCAATATTTTTGAAGACTCTGATATTTCATTTGATCTTTGTCTTCTAACAACATGCTCTCATACTGAAAACCTTTGCCACTTCCATAATCTAATAAGGTTTTCGAATTTGTTAAAGCAATCAAGTCTTTGATAGCAGTAATCCAAGGCACCATACTCTTCCCTGCATATACCATCTTAGCGTGTACTTTATTTTCCAAATCCCCATCAATATGTAATTTGCTATACATATCAATGTATGACAAATAAGCAGGACTAGGATTAGATCTATCGTATTTACTTTCCAAAGCGATTTCTAAGCTATCAGAGTTGCATTCCTTATCTAAAACCCGCCCACACACTGTAATAGCATTATCAGCTTGTCCGGTTATAGAATAAACATAAACCTGATTATAATAAATGTCTAGATAATCAGGGTTAATTGTTAAAGCCTGATTATATGAATTAATCGCAGCATCATAAAACTTCAATTGAACATATGCATTCCCCAAACCAGCATGTAAAATAGCAAAATCCGGGTTCATTTGTATTCCGCGATGGTATGCTTCAACTGCCTGCTCATATTCATCTAAGCAATAATGAGCGGCAGCCATGAAATAATAAATATCAATACCTTGAACACCTTGTTGTATAAGCGGCTGTAGAATGTGTTTAACTTGGCTGTATTGTTTTGACTGATAATACTTATGCGCAATAGAGATCGCTTGTTGAAGATCAATCTTTTTCATGTTTCCCTCAAATCCCGTCATATTAGACATAGCAAAATGTATCAATTCCAGCTTCCACCAACCTTGGGTTATGCAAAATCCCTAGGGAGATGACGGAAGCCTGGTCATCTCCCTGTTGTACTCAGGATTTTAACTTAAATACAATTTATATCTCTAATTAATTCCGTCAACTTTGCCTTTCACGACCTATTTTCTGCCAAATAAAACTCACTGCATATCCAAATACGCCGCTTGGTATTAAACTAAATTGAGGACCACAACGGAGCGTACATCAAAGCCATACCATACGTTGCTTCAATTTCAAGTGCAGTAGAGCTCTCAGAGAAAAAAAGAACCTGCATATTAGCCCAAGAATCTAGAACTAAGATTGGAAAACTTGCTGTAATAAGTGCTAGTCGGTTCTTAATAAAAATTGGATGCAGCTAAGTTCAGGAGGAGGTAAGGCATTAGGAACCAGAGTAAGTAAAACATCATTCCCAAGAGGAAAAACAAGAGTAGTGAAAATAGTCCATATAGTGAGGATACTGTTCCATATGTATCAACACACCAACAATCAAAAACCCACTAGCGATAGTACGAACCTTTAACCTCTACCAATAAACTTCGCCATATTCAATCATTTTGCTTGTTATTTAATCATACTCCTCATACTTAAGTTTTTAACTTAAACAGGACTTACGCAAACTAAATGATCAGATGGTATAAGAAAGAATAGAATAACCAGTAGACAGAAGAAAACGATGGCAACACCCACTCGACTGGATTATTGCCAGTATCTTCTCAGTAGTCAAATTAATTATACCTTAACCAATTTTGCCGATCACAGTCAACACTTCAGCCATGATATGATCAATCGATATCTGGCGGCCGACCGTGTTACCCCTAGTCTAGTGTGGGAAAACGTCTCGCCCCATGTTATTAGTAATCAGCAAGGATATATCGTTTTCGACGATACCGTGCTGGACAAGCGATACTCATTCAACATTGAGTTGGTGCGCCGACAATACAGAGGAAACGCCCACCAAGTGATGAAGGGAATCGGCGTAGTCAGCTGTACCTATGTCAATCCTAATTTTAGACCAATTCTAGATTATCGACTATCGGATTTACCACCCCGAGGGGATGGCCAAACTAAGTTAGACCACGTGTAGCAGATGCTATCTTTAATAGTTTATCACAAGCGACTGCCCTTTGAGGCGGTGTTGATGGACAGTTAGTATGCTACTAAAGACCTGATGTTGCAGATTGAGAAACTGAAGAAACGCTACTATTGCCCACTGAAGGAAAATCGGCTGGTGGACGATTCTAACGACGACCGGTCTTACCAGCATATCAAGGACTTAATTTTCCAAAGTGCACCGAGTGAAACTTTTCCGGATAGTGTCTTCTACCAGACGCACGGATTGGGTGGTAACTAACGACGAGACTCAAAATTCGACTTCAGCCGCACAACAGGCGTGTGACTGGCGTTGGAAGATTGAGCAGTTTCAGCGTGAAAGCAAGCAGTTAACCGGTCTGGAACACTGTCAATGTCGATTGGCTCGCATTGTTCGTAACCACATCGGTGGTTATCTTGGTCTGGATTCGACTCAAGCAAGTGGCGCATCAGACCAGGCAAACCATTTATCAGGTCAAACATGATCTCTTATCTAACTATTTGTGTCAACAGTTGAAATCTCTCTCTATTAAAATGGTTCTTGCGTAAGTCCTGTATGATAGTTGGTTTGCCTCCAAAGAGAACATGATTTTATATCATAACCGGCATCAGAAAGAATTTGTGGCAGCAATCAAAACAAATCGCTTAGTGGCATTGAGAGCAGAAGATAAAGAAGAAGGTCGTTTTGTCAGAATTGATTCATTGACCTGGGCGGGACAACCTATATCAGCCGCTCAAATTAATCTAATAGACTTCCTAAAGTCTGAACATTTAAAATAGAAGACCATAAGCGAAAATCTATCAGGTAGTTTTATCTATAATATATACTAGGAGGACTACCTGATAGAATTATTCGCACTATTGATTTCTTGAATTTAGATGGTCAAACTCTTCTTGTCTCGTTATCTCTCCATTTACAACCTTCTCCAAGTTTGATAAGATATACCAGTTACACGACACCTAGAACTAATTTGTCTGAATCCTGATGGTTACGGATAAATCTGTGCCCAAAAAATTAACACTTCAACAACTTGAATCATTCTTGTGGGAAAGTGCGAATATCATTCAATACTGATTCTCTCTAGACCCCTAATTCGATTGGACACTTTTTACTCGAAAATGTCAATACATATTAATCGAGGAGGTGTTTACAGTGAAGAGGTTCTCCCCAGAACTGAAAAAGCAAGTGATTGCAGAGGCTAAGGAGCTCGGCAACGTCGCTGCGGTAGCCAGGCATCGAAGCAGGTTACCGTCCCCAAAAAAAGAGGACGGCCAGTTCCTGGATACACAGTCAATCCTAACGGGACGATAGTAACAGATGCCAGCATTGTAAAGGCACTCCGCGATTATAGGGAAGGCCTGAATTTTTCCAACGCGGGAGGCTACCATAAGATTAAGCATTACCTCCGCCGAGACTATGACTATCATCTCAATCACAAGAAACCGTACAGATTATACAAGCAAGAGGGTTTGCTCTTGCCACACCAAAAAAGAAGCCTAAAAAGAACCGCACTGGACCGAATCAGCTTTGGCAATTCGATCTCAAATATGGTTATCTTCATGGTGAGAATAGGTTCTTCTTTGTGACGGCTTTCATCGATGTTTTCTCACGCAAGATTATCGACTATCATGTCGGCCTTTCCTGTAAAGCGGGGAATTAACGACCACATTCTCCCAGAGATCTGCTCATGCTGCGCAGAGCACCATCCAGCTTCTCACTCTTCTGCTGTCGCTCCTCTTGATGGCCAAACTTCCCCGCTAGCCCTTTGCATGGCTATTGCCTGCCAACTCTCTACAGATGGTGCTGGGTGATCTTCTCCGCG
>JYMV01029753.1_pt1 | contig 11405 bp, 6 predicted proteins | sample 338911 | NCBI WGS metagenome assembly JYMV01 (sample SAMN03354496, study PRJNA234377) | hydrothermal vent metagenome | biome: Deep sea; feature: Hydrothermal plumes at the Eastern Lau Spreading Center, Western Pacific Ocean; material: Seawater | place: Tonga | collected 2009 | depth 2000 m m
GATCTACATCATTGTGATAAGCAGCAACAGCTTCGCGCAGTTCAAATAAACCCTCAACAGGCAGATAATTCTTACGGTAAGCATTTTCCTGTAGTGCAGAAACGATGGAATCAGGCACTGGAAAAGGAGATTGGCCAAACCCAAAACGATAAATGGTTTGACCATCAGCGGCCATTTCAGCACTGCGTTCATTGATGGCCAATGTTGCAGACCGTACAAGCTGATTTAGGTGTGGATGGAGCTTATGATTCATAAAAGGCCAGCGAAATTAACAGGTTTTGTTACTTGATTAAATAAAAAAAGCCCCGTTAGAAACCGGGGCTTTTTTAACTAAATGATATGGTTTAGAAATTGAAAGATAATTTCGTGTAAACAAATTTACCGTTCATACCATTTGGCGAAGTGGATGGATAGACAAATGCACCATCATTGTTTCTGCTGGTAAGCAGATTCTTTTCAGGTAAAACGTCACCCATGTTCTTCGTACCGCATGCGACACTAATTGCACCTAGATCAGCTGTGAATTCCAGATCCATGGTTGTCACTGCAGGATAAACCTGAGCAAATCCATCATCATATTCTACTGCTGTGAAATAACCCGGATCAGTACCGACAGCATAACGGCTGTGGTATTCACCAAATTGATGCATTTTAAAGTTAACACCAATTGGTATTCCAAGCACCGGCAGGGAATAGCCGCTCCAGTTTACACCCAGCACCATATTGGTTTTGGGTTGGGCAGCAGTCATCGTGCGCATTTCTCTTTCGTCAAACATGGTCGACTTTGCCTTTGCTACAAAGTCTTCATCATTTATCACGGTGGGTTCAGGTGAAGAAGAAAGACCATCGGGCAGATGAATATCTTCGATTGTTGTTTCTGTGCTATTATAACCCAACGAAAGATCTATTGCACCTAAATCACCAAGATCCATGCCATAAGCAGCGGTCAGATCGATACCAGATGTTTTTGTATCAACACCGTTCATGAAAAAACGGCCGCCTGAAGCGTTTTCACCAGCAGCATCCAGCAATGATTGAACAGCATATCCAAATGGATTGCCTTCTGCATCGCTACTGCCTGTGAAGTTACCAGTCAACACAATACGATCTTTGATATTTATGCTGTAATAGTCAACTGAAACTCTGATACCACTCATATCCACCGACGTACCTGCGCTGATGTTTGTAGATGTTTCGGGTGTAAGTGCTTCAGCTCCCAACGCTACCGGGAAGCCGTGACTTACCGGGAAAGTGCCCACTTCAAAGGCTACTGTTTCACCTGTAATAGGATCTGGTAGGAAGTTGGTCGCAATCTTGGCCTGGTATGCCTGGGCTAATGCCGGGGCACGGAAACCGGTGCTGAATGCACCACGCACAACCACACCGCTCATTGGTTCTGAACGAACGGTTCCTTTGAAACTCAAGTTGCTGTAACTATTGGATGAACCATCCAACTGAGTATCATCATACATTTCCATGCGCACAGCACCGCCTAGACGGTGATTAATACCAATATCCATTTCAGCATCACCATAGAAGGCCATAACACTGCGGTTGGCATTCTTGGTGGCCAGTTCATTTGACGGTTTAAAACCGCTAAAGCACTGGCAGCCGCTTCCGGCTGTGCTGCTGTTTAGGCCAGTGTATGTCACATTGCCTAAGGAATCTTCTTCTGCAGAATCCCAACCAACAATGCTGGTTCCAGCTTGCCCATTGGCAAAAGAAGCAGTTTCGCCGGCATAAATACGGAAACTTTCAGAACGTAGTTCTAAACCGGCAGCAACATTAATGTTGCCCATTTTTGTTGTAGCATCTACATTGGTAGAATTCTGATCGAACTTAAAACCACCAATGTCATAGGAACGCAGCTGCTCAGGGCCGTATGAAGCATTAGTACTCATCATATAGAAATGATAATCATTCATTCCATAGGTGTTACTAATATCGTAGCTCCAGTTGCCGAACACACCTTCAACACCCATGGATGCTGAATAATCAGCTACCTCTGGCTGGATGTGCGGTACAAAGCCTGTGGGGTTAGAACTTAGCCAAACTTTATTACCTTGATCTGGCTGACGCGTGAAACAACCGGTATCGCCATTACGGGATGTGTATCCGCCAAAAGCATAGTACCGTTTGTCACCAGCCGGCAGATCAGCATTGAACATAAAACCCATATTACTCTGTGCCTGGTCACCCCATCTCATACGAAATGGGTCTACGAACCAGTTTGAACCGGCTTGCAACCGCTGTGATTCAGCTTCATCATCACTCCAGTAATCTGAGTTGGGCTCAAAATACTGTTCACCCTCGAACCCGACACGGTTGGACAGTCCGCGGTCGCGATATTCAGCAGCAATGAGCAGCGAACCGCCATTGCCGATTGAAAAACCGCGAGTCAGCTGATATTGTGTTACTGCGCCATCATTGATGGTATAATCCTCGCTTGAGGTTACTATAGCCATAGGATTGCCATCCATCATCCGCATATAATTCACTTCTGTTGTGGGGTTCCATGTATATGGTACTGTTTCATCCCCATATTTTATTCCATACATGTCGTAGCCTACTGGAATTGCTTCAATGACGTGTTCATTGTGTCCGGTGTATACATTGAATGATCCACCGCTGTTGCCTGATTTCAACACAATGTTAATGACTCCGGCAATAGCATCAGAACCGTATTGGGCGGCTGCTCCATCACGCAGAACTTCAATGCGTTCAATGGCAGCTGCCGGAATTGCATTCAGGTCAACACCTGTGTCACCACGGCTGGGGCTATTATTCACGTGCACCAGGGCGGTGGTATGGCGGCGTTTGCCGTTAACCAGCACCAACACCTGACCGGAACCTAATCCTCTTAAAGTCATGGGCCGTACTGTATCAGAACCATCTGCTATAGATGTTCTGGGCATGTTAAATGATGGTGCTAAAGATTGCAGGATTTGTGCGGTTTCTGTAAAACCGGCACGGCGGATTTCCTGGGCTGTAAAGACGTCTACAGGTACAGCTTGGTCTTCTGCCGAGTGAGCAAATCGAGAACCGATCACAGACACTGCTCTACCAGCCAATGCGCTCATTGTCAGCGATAAGTCAGCCTGGACTGCACCTGCACCTACAGAAACACTTTGACTTGAGGATTCATAACCGATGTATGAAGCGGTTACCGTATATGATCCGGCAGGAACACCAGAGATCGAATACGCACCGTTTCCATCGGTTGCTGCGCCTAAGGATGTTCCTTCAACGGCTACATTAGCGCCAGGTAATGAATTTCCATCCTGGTCCGTTACCGTACCGTAGATGGAGCCCTGGGCCATGAGGCCAGAAAACATCCCAAGGGCAAGCATAAAAATGATTTTCTTCATCATTTTCTCCTTGGTTAGTTGTTTGGTATGTGTTTAGACATACGTTTTTCTTCTACCCACTTGGGCAAATTCCTGCAAACTTATAGCCCTTTTTGGTGATTTAACAAGATTTTTAAGTTTTTTATTATTTTATAAAACAGGCGGGATTTAAGACCAATTTTGGATTTCAACACCAATTTTTTCTACGAGAGCAGCAATTAAAACACGGTCTTGTTTCTGGCTGTCCCGATGGCGGAGAGTTACAGTTTGATCATCGAGAGATTGATAATCTACAGTGATTCCAAAAGGCGTTCCGGCTTCGTCCTGTCGATAATACCGTTTGCCAATGGACCCTTGCTGGTCGTACAAGACTTTGTAGTGGTTTTTTAAATCAGCAGCGATTTTTCTAGCTAATTCAGGTAAACCGTCTTTTTTGACCAAGGGACAAATAACAGCTTTGATAGGTGCTAAACGTGGGTGCAGTTTCAATACAGTACGGTTGTTTTCAGTGTCTTCCCAGTGGGCATCAGCCAGTACGGTAAGCATCATACGGTTAAGTCCGGCTGACGTTTCAATGATATAGGGGAAATACTTTTCATTGGCCACTTGATCGGAATACTGCATGTTTTTTCCGGAAAATTCCTGGTGGCGCTTGAGGTCAAAATCGGTACGATTGTGAATACCTTCAATTTCTGACCAGCCGAAAGGAAATTCATATTCAATATCCCAGGCTTCTTTAGCATAGTGAGCTAATTCACCATCGCCGTGCTGATGAAAACGAAGTTTATCCTTATTGATTCCCAAATCATCTATATAAAAATTAAAGCGCTCTTCTTTCCAGGACTTCATTTCATCATCATCCATACTAGGCTTTACAAAATACTGCATTTCCAGCTGTTCAAATTCACGGGTACGGAAAATAAAATTTCTGGCCACGATCTCATTACGGAAGGCTTTACCAATCTGGGCAATACCAAAAGGTACCTTCAAGCGCTGCGAACCCTGGACCAGTAAATAATTCACATAAATGCCCTGTGCTGTTTCGGGTCGTAGGTAGGCTATAGAGCCTTCATTTTCCACGGGCCCGATTTGTGTTTTGAACATGAGATTGAATTGTCGGGGATCTGTCATTTTTCCAGTGGTTCCGCATTTCGGGCATTGCATAGTAGACCAATCGACAGATTTAGGATCTTTATCTGTTAATTCATCAGCTTTATAACGTGCCTTGCATTGTTTGCAATCCACCAACGGGTCATGAAATTCGGCCACATGGCCAGAAGCCTCCCAGATCTTTGGATGCATGAAAATTCCGCTATCCAGCCCAACAATATTTTCGTGGAGTTGGGTCATGGACCGCCACCACTGCTGTGAAATGTTATTTTTCAATGCAATACCGAGAGGGCCGTAATCATACACAGCACCGAAACCGCCATAAATTTCTGAACTCTGAAATATGAATCCGCGCCGCTTGCATAGTGATACAATTTTATCTAGGGCGTGGGACTTTTCTGCCATTAATTCATTTCTTTCAGTTCTTTTTCAATCTGGTCATTGAATGGGATTGAAGTACCTGACTCGTAATTTGCTGACTTTTCATCGATTTTCTTTGGTGTACGAATATATAAGCCTAATACTGTTAATGCTGCAATGGCAATAATTACTGGAGCGATCCAAGCCATGATATTAAATCCTTGAGCCACTGGTATTGCCAGTATTCTTTCACCATACGTTCGAACAAAATGATCCAAAACCTCTTGACGCGTTTGTCCAGCTTCCACCATTGTTCGAATCTCGCCTTCCAATTGCGAATGGCCATGATCATCAACTGTACCGCTCCAGCAGCAGGGCGCCATAAGGCTTTGTTCTATATCAGTGATTAATTCTTCATTGGCTGGCACAGCAATAAGAACTGAAATTATTAAACAGATTATAAATTTCTTCATTTCTTTTTTCGCCGCCAGCGTTTCGTAGGCCCTTTAGTCCGACGATCGTTTATTAAGTTGACTGCAGTCTCAAGATCAATTTCATCTGGCGAAACATCCTTGGGCAGGCTCGCATTTACTTTGCCATCAGAAACATAATGTCCATAACGACCATCTTTAACAACGATTGCTTCACCAGTCTCTGGATGATTACCAAGCGTCTTTAATGCACTGCTGGGCTTATTTCGATTATTAATAATATCAACAGCTGTTTCCAGTATCACTTTTAGCGGATCGTGAGGATGAGGCAGTTTAACGTTCTTTTCACCAACTTTTAAATAAGGGCCGTAACGTCCAAAATCAGCACGAATCTCATCACCAGTGTCGGGATGCATGCCCAGCAATCGCGGCAAGGAAAGCAATTGTATGGCGAGATCAAGATCCACATTTTCTTTTTCTGTTCCTTTGGGGAGTGATTTCCGTGTTTTGCTATCACCCAACTGAACGTAGGGACCGTAGGGCCCTTCCTTCAAATAAATTGATTGTCCTGATACATCATCCACACCAAGGAGTTGTGTCTGGGAGGAATCGTTCGCCAGTATTTCCATGGCTTTTTCAACTGAAATATCACCCAGAGAAAATTCTCCAGGAATATTTCTACGCCCATCACCTTGTTGCAAATAGGGACCATAATTTCCAATACGGATAACAATTTCTTCCACGCTGCCATTGGTGATTAATATAGTACACGCTTTACGGATATCAATTTCATCCTCCAGCATTTGGTGCAAACCGGGCGTGTCATCACTGCCGAAATAGAAGCCATGCATAAAAGGATGAGGTTCTGATTCACCACGAGAAATAGAATCTAACTCATCTTCCATTTTTGAAGTGAATTGTGAATCGACAATGGAAGAAAAGTGATTTTCCAGTAATTGTGTAACTGCTACAGCTAAAAATGTAGGTACGAGAGAACCCTTTTGATTGCGAACATAATCTTTTTTCTGAATACGTCCAATAATACTGGCCCAGGTAGATGGCCTTCCAATTCCTTGTTTTTCCATCTCTTTTATAACAGACGCTTCCGTGAACCGTGCCGGTGGCTTGGTAGTATGTTCTTCCGGAGTGAGATTTTTACACACCAATCGTTGGTCTTTTTTCATTTCAGGCAGGAATTTTTCGCGGTCAGCTAACTTGCCGTCCGGATCATCACTGCCTTCAACATAAACACGCATATAACCTGGAAAAAGGATGACACGGCCGCGAGCGCGGAATACTGTATTTTGATTCTCAATATTTACGATTGTACGTTTCAATTTTGCCGGTTTCATTTGGCTGGCCACTGCCCGCTTCCAAATCAAATCATACAGTTTTCCCTCATCACTGCCCACCTTTGCGCTGACTGTTTTAACATCAGCGTATACAACCCCCGCAGGACGTATAGCTTCATGTGCTTCCTGTGCATTCTTGACTTTGCTTTTATACATGACTGGCTTATCTGGAAGAAATTCATCTCCATAACGTTCTTTAATAACTTTTCTCGCGCCAGCCAATGCTTCTTGGGAAAGCTGAATGGAGTCAGTACGCATGTACGTTATAAAACCTGCTTCATACAGGCGTTGCGCAGTGCGCATGGTCTTTCGTGCAGAAAAATGCAGCTTCCGTGAAGCTTCCTGCTGCATGGTGCTGGTTATAAAAGGTGCATAAGGATTGGACGTTTGTGGTTTTTCTTCAACACTGCTTACAACCCAAGGTCCGTTTTGTAATTCCTGTACAAGTGCTGTTGCTTGGGAAGAAGATAACAGTAATACATTATCTTTTATTAATTTACCTGTATTGCTGTCGAAATCTTTACCTGTAGCCAATCGTTTCCCATCTATTGTGATCAGCTCAGCACTAAAACCCTCTAAAACATCAGTTTCCAATTCAGCTTCGAGATCATAATAAGTAGCTGATTTAAATATTGCACGCAACCGTTCACGATCAACGATCATTTTCAACGCCGCAGATTGTACGCGGCCGGCAGATAGAGATTCTTTCACAAAACTCATTGTTTTTTGCAGTGTATTCCATAATAAGCGAGACAGTTTATAACCAACCAAGCGGTCAATAATACGGCGAGTATATTGGGCATTAACAAGATCTAAGTCAACATCATGGCGTTGTTGCATGCCTTCGATGATACCTTCTTTGGTGATTTCGGTAAACTGCACTCTGGAAACGGAATCATTCACAATTTCTTCTGCTATGTGTGCGGCGATGGCTTCACCTTCACGGTCAGGGTCAGTGGCCAGGATCACTTCAGACGCTTTAGCAGATTTCTCCTTGATCTTCTTTACAATATCTTCTTTGCCCTCCATAACAACAAATTTGGCTGCGAAATCTTTTTCTACATCAACAGCCAATTCTTTGCGGGGCAGATCTTTTATGTGCCCGACACAAGCAAAAACATCATACTCATTACTGAGGTATTTTTCAATTGTCCGGGCTTTGGCCGGTGACTCAACTATTATAAGTGGTTTGTTCATATTTTTTTGAGATTTTAAACTTCTTTCACGCGCGTATTATAATGTAAAATAAATTATAGAAAAGTCAAACGGTGAAATGTTTCACAAGATCATTCATGACTATTTCTTCCTGTTCTCCCGAGGAAAGATCCTTTATTTGAACGGTCTTATTTTTCAATTCTTCTTCGCCCATAATCACAGCTTTAACTGCACCGATCCTATTGGCATCGCGTAATTGAGCTTTTAAACTGCGCCGCAATGTATCCATAATAACGTAACATCCTAACTCTCGCAATTCATTTGCGATAAACAACGCCTGGCCGCTTGCAGATTCAACAAGGTTGATCATATAAACTGTATTTTCTTTTGCGTCATCTCTACCAATATCCATGGACAATAGTATGCGCTCCATGCCGGCGGCAAAGCCAATGGCAGGAGTTGGTTTTCCGCCCAATGTTTCAACTAGACCATCATAGCGGCCCCCCCCGCAAATGGCATCCTGTGCTCCCAGATTACCGGAAATAAATTCAAAGGTCGTCCGTGTATAATAATCCAGGCCGCGAACCATTTGATGATCCAGTTCGTAAAGAATATTCAATCCGTTTAACAGATTCTGTACTGTACTAAAATGTTCCTTGTCATCTGCTGTCCAAAAATCAGTAATAGAAGGTGCATCAGCTATGAGCTTCTGCTCTTCAGGATTTTTTGTTTCCAGAATTCTTAAAGGGTTTGATTCCAACCGTTTTTGGCTGGTTGCTGATAAACTGTCCTTGTGTGGAGTTAAATAATCTTTGAGCGCTTTTGTATATTTATTACGGCATGTACTTGAACCAAGGCTATTCAGTTTTAAAGAAATATCTTTTAATCCTAATTCGGAAAAAATTGTATTGCCAACCGCTATAATTTCTGCATCTTGTTCGGGAAAACCTGATCCGAAGGTTTCGATACCAAACTGGTGGAATTGTCTTTGCCTGCCTTTTTGAGGTCGTTCCCTGCGGAAAAGGGGACCAATGTAGTACATACGCTGCAGCGGTGACTTGCTCCCCAGATTATGCTGGATGTAGGCGCGGGCCACAGGAGCAGTCAATTCTGGACGTAAGGTTAGGGAACCACCAGAGCGGTCTTTCCAGGAATACATTTCCTTGGAAACAATATCGGTGTCTTCACCTATACTCCTGGAAAACAAATTTGTATTTTCAAAAATAGGTGTACGAATCTCACTGTAGCCGTAACTGGCAGCAACGTCATGAATAACACGTTCCAGTTCCTGCCAGCGAACGCTATCTTCCGGAAGAATATCGTGAGTGCCTTTGATCGTGCGATGGGTCATGGGTTAAAGAGTCATATTCCTTACTAAGTTTTCTGCATTTTCTTTATCATTTTCAGGAACATATAGCTTTACTACAGCGCCGGGTACATTCACTAGTGTAATATTGAATGCGGATGAAAAAAAATCGGATTTCAGAAAAAAAGGTATATTATTATTCCTCAAAATTTCACCGGACATTTCACCAAAGATTTTTCCAGGGAATTGACCTACTTCAACCCATTCAATTTTTTCCAGGGGCATATCTTGTGATTTTTCATCCACAAGGGTAACGTTGCAATCAGCGCAGATCTTAATTTTGTGCTCGTATTCGGTTTTGCACTGGGGACAGTATTTAAAATCTGTTTTTACCATTGTTGAATTTGCGATGTTTTAGTTAGAGAATGAAAAAGGAATTAAAAAGGCACGATGCGGTTGTATCCACCACGCTGCTCTATTTTTAAATCCCGCAATGTGGGTGACTTGACATTGATTCTTAAATAAAATCCGGAAGCATACCCGCTTGGCGTCCAGTCTATAGCCAATTCCCAACAATGAAGGTCTCGATAAATGGAAAAGCGATGACTTATGAGTTCATTTTGCATAAGATCAAAACGTGCAGAATAACTCACACGCCAGTTTTTGGTAATATGTAAGCTGGAATTTGTATTGAGCCAGAATGTTTCTTTCTTCAATGCCGGGTTACTTTGCTGCAATGAATAGCCTACACTAAAACGTGTACTCCAGAGTTTACCTTTCGAACCGCCGCTATTTTTTGACAATGGAGACACAACAGCAACGCTGTCTTGCAGAGCAGTCGTATTAGATGTATCTGCAGCTGCATTTTTTGTGCCCATCCGTTGACCGGAAAGCTGAAAACCGGTAGACAAGCTCATCCGTGTTAAGCGCGGTAAAGGAATTCCTTTTTCAGATTGTCTGATCTTATTCACTCGCTGGTTCAGACCTTCATCATATTCATAAAAATCATGGGTCATGCGCAAGTCAACATTCGATGGACCGATTTTAGAACGAAGAGAAGATGACAGATTGCTAAATTTGAATTGTTCTGCAACCATATTATAACTGGTATTCATGCGCCAAGAGAATAGATTAATTATTTTTTCTTTATCCCCTTGGCTAACTTTTGCCTGGAAATTATTGTTTACGCTAAAGGTCATTGCTTGGGATTCATTCCGCGGTGTGCCGCCGGCCATGGTACCGCTGAAGCGGTCGTGGTAAAGTTTATTTCCTGATGTATCCGATATTGTTTCGAAATAACCCAAGTCGGAACCAAAAACAGGTTGAGAGAAATCAGGTTTGAATGAATAGCCAATTGAAGGTGATACTACATGGCGAATAGCAATCAATTTGCCAATGTTGAACGGAAAAAGTCCGTAAACCTGTGTATTGATTGAAGCACCAAAACTTCCTGTGGTCCGTGTGGCAAATCCTAGTGATTCAACTGATTGTATTGTATTGGTAGTGCTGTCTAAACTAGCAACAGAATATGTTTTATTCACCCAATCAGATTTCATATTGATACTGGGGTTAAATGTTATATAACGAAATATTTTTGTGGGTGAGCTGATGGATAATGAATGCCGCATAACATTATCCCTGAAATTCTGTTTTTCAGCATTCCACATATAATAACTGGTGGTATCATCGATTATGGCCTCATCAGATTCATAATAAAAGCGTTCTTTGTTCACGAGTGATGTATTATAGCGCCAGGTTATATTGTTTAACCAGCGTTGCTCGCCGCCTTTATTGGGGAAAAAGTTACGCTGGCCTAGATTAAAACTCATGGAAGGTAGCGTTGCAGTAGTGATATTAGTTTGTAATCCGGCTTTTGATGGTGCTGTATAAAAAACGGATGATGAATCGATCCTGTCATCGGCCATCAGGTTTGTCGTTGAGGAAATATTCATGTTCATGGATGCCTGGATGGATGGCCAACGCTTGGAATAGGTGGCATTGGAGATTGTTTGCTGCTGGCTCATACGTGCTTGCGGATCTGATGTATATTTCCGGCTGAATTCACCGCTACTTGAATAATTGGCGCTCACATTCAGGTTCTGGTTGTGACGCAATTTTTGGGTGTGCTGCCAACGTACTCGGTAACTTGAATTGCGTTCTGTACCAATCTCCGTGATATTATCCGTTGCAGATAATAACTGTCTGCTCTGCAGATTAAGTGAACCATTAAATTTATATCGTACTGCATAACGATTGTCCAAATTGAAAACAAAGCCCTGACGATCTCCAAAGCTCATGGTGAACTTTGTCCCCCAAAAATCACTGGGTGCCCAGAAATATCCAA
>JYMV01001192.1_pt1 | contig 11401 bp, 3 predicted proteins | sample 338911 | NCBI WGS metagenome assembly JYMV01 (sample SAMN03354496, study PRJNA234377) | hydrothermal vent metagenome | biome: Deep sea; feature: Hydrothermal plumes at the Eastern Lau Spreading Center, Western Pacific Ocean; material: Seawater | place: Tonga | collected 2009 | depth 2000 m m
AAACTTGGTTTACAATATATAGCAAATATTTCATGGCATTGAGGGTCATATGGCAGTATATGGACCGGTCCGTCACCAAAAAAATATTATATGGACTGAAGCTTGGGTCATATGGCAATATATGGACCGGTCCATATACTGCCATATGACCCTCAATGCCATGAAATATTTGCTATATATTGTAAACCAAGTTTTAAAAGGAAGTAAATTGCGTATATGCTAATTTGATGCTTTCACAAAATGTATTGACTTGGCATGTGATATTAAAATATTGTAGCAGTGAATTGTGCATTAACAAGCAACTCAAAATGTTTCTTGGAATTACGAAGAGGCTGAACAAGGCATTTCAGATAGGGGTGATAGAAATTTGTGAAGAGGGTTGAGGTGAGCGAGGGATTTAAAAATATTGTAGTAACGAATTGTGTATTAATTAGCACAAGTAACACAAAATGTTCCTGAAAATTGCAAAGAGAGGGAACAGGGCATTTCAGAAAGGGGCGAGAGAAATTTGCAAATAGGTTAAGCATGAGCGAGACATATAATTAAGAAAGGGAGCAAAATATGCATACAATCGTATAATTCTCACATGTATATTTCAAATACACAACAATGAGTATGATTGATTGGTGTTTAACACCAACGTTGTCAGTATCTCAGCTATATCGTGGCGTGATGAGTATGACAATATTTATTCTAGTAAATACATCTACATAGACAATATACATGTACGTACATTGTGGGCAAATATAAAATGTAATTGTACGAGCTTTAAAAACAAGGTTACATGCGAACCTCTGGCGAGCTGTTCATTCTATTTTAAGCGAGTGCAAATACATTTTATATTTCATGGCACTGTACGCATAATGTTAAATTTACAAGCATAAAAGCACAAACATGGGCCATTTTGGTTGAACTTTCTATTGGGTGTCTACAGCGCGGTACGTGTTTGATCAAAGTCTAAGCAGACGCTAGAGAAAACCGAAGGGGCAATTAAGAATGGACTATCCAGAGAAACCGGAAACATTGGGCACACAAGACACAGGACGAAGACAAGGAAAACAAAAACACAACACAATATATGTTGGACACCACTATTCGCAAGCAAACACAAATAACGTAAGTCAGACATGAGCCCTCCTACAACCAACTGGAGGTAAAGATGAACCAAAAATCGTTTTTATGCGAAATCGTAACGGACATCACAACACAGAACTCAGAACGTAAAGACACAAAATAGGACAATGTAAAATGTACAATACCATTTCATATCCTCCAACAACTGTTAAATTTAAAGGTGTATAGGTACCTAGATAAGATCACGTCTTATAATAGTAGGAGTTGTCAGGATAAAACAGAAAACTAAAAAGACGAGCAACAGCGACCCCACCAAAAACCTGGAATGAATAGCGTTTCTATGTAGATGAGACGCACGGTACCGTGATACAATATCCTTTTAATAAAAGTAAATGTATATATACGCACATCTTTATATAAGCAGTAAATGCACTTATTACAGAATAACATGGATAAGAGGATAAGATTACACGCCGAATAATAAATCAAGTTGTTTAGTTTATTTGAAAAATGTGCACATAAATCGAAAAAATGTAAATTAATCTAAATGTTTTCAACATAGATGATCCGAAGGGTGTGTTTGTAACTTAATGCATATAGGATATATTCATTATTATAAATTCATGCAAGTCGCTATATCTATATGTAAAAATAAATATCTCATCACTAAATAGTTTTAATGAACGGAGGAATAAGTTGATAATAGTACGTTATGATAAATTACCAACATGTGCGTGTTACTCAATCTTTAGTTTTCTGTGTCATGTTTTGTAGGTCATTGCTTGTCCCTTTGCGCCTTTCGATTTACGACTTCTGATTACAACTTAAGTATCTTCTATTCTGCTTTGTTTGCGCATAGTGGCGTCCAACACATATTGTGTTGTGTTTTTAATTGTTTGTCTTCGTCTCGTACCCTATTTTGCCAATTTCTTTGGATTGTTCATGTTTGATTTTCTCAAATTTTCTCAATTTTTTTTTACTTCAACAAATGCACCAATATCAACAAAACGATAAATTTAACACGTACAAGCAAACGTGTAGCACTGGAAACATATTTTGTGAAAAAGAGTAATTAGTCAATGAGCACCTAGACTATGCGTTCTCATCATTTATGCAAATGTTCTATAATTTTAGACAATTGCATTTGTTGAATTTAGAGTACTAATTCCTGTCTATTAAAGGAGGAGATAATTCCCAGGTTTGTTTTTGCCATTGCAATGTATGTCATTCTTTAGAATCACGGCTTCTGTTTATCTCTTTGGTATCATTGTAATGTATGTCATTCTTTAGAATCACGGCTGACAGAATGACAGCAACAACAAAAATCTAGATGTCTAATGTAATGCACACGACACGTTTATAAGGTTTGGTCGAATACACCGACATTTAGCTGCCCGTGTATGATACTTGCAAAGTCTAGTCATATTCACCGACATGCCAACAATACTTACTATTATCTCTGCATTTGGCTTTAGCTAACCGCCAATCTAATCCACGATCTTACTTTGTAGAAATTTGACGGAATGTACACAATTAAAAAAGGATAAAATTATAGTGTAACGCCGATAAATTTCAAAAAGTACTGTTCGTAACTGGTCCACAACTTTATCGTCAGCGTGTATGCTTGGCATGATAGAAATCGAGTATGGATCTCCGATTGTGTTGATGCTGCATGTACTAATTTCTAGACACCCATGGGACAGGAAAAAGATATTCTGGGCTGATAATCAGAGTAATGGGTCCTTATAGATTGGTATGGTAATGGGGATGTATCAATTTGTTGACATACTATCGCTTTGGTCTAATAAAAGTAGAAATGTCGATTTGTATAATAAATTGTGTCCTCATCATGGGAGAAACGATATTCATATTTCACCCGCTCAAATAGTTTTCTTTTTATATAATTGAAATTGTACGCAATGCAATGAATCCTTTCAAGAATATATGACCTGGATCGCTACAGAAAATGTTTATATCTTTTTTCATGTTTAATGGGTTGGTATGATATGTGATGGTTCGTTTTGATGATAATGGTGAACTTGTCGACCATCACTGTTTGAAACTTTTTTTTCACTTTCAGAGATAATTTACTTTGCCATGCCTAAGTGATGTAATTAATGTTTAAGACAAGGTTAATTTCCCACCTGGTATACGTACCCATAGTCAATCGTCATCACGATCTGGTTGACAGCTACGAAATATCCATATCTCAAATGACATTGAATATTTTCACTTTTACGTAGATTTTTCCTTTCCTCTACCACTTTACTGAAATTCACTATATATATGAGTAACACGGAGGTGTTTTATAGGAAGCAGGAACTGCTTATTCTTCCCGAGCACTTGTATTCATCGCCCGGATTTTGGTGGGGTCGTGTTGCTCATCCTTTTAGTTTTTCTGTGTTGTGTTGCATTTTGATTTGGTTTGTCTTCGTTCTGTGTTGTGTTCCCAATGTTGCCAGTTTCTCTGAGTTATCAATTCCTCCTTGTCCCTTCGGTTTTCTCTAACGTATATTTTCCATCCAGTTTATGTCCTTTGGCTTTCTGGTTGCCGAAACATTTAAATTATTTGGTTTTCCATTCTTTTTGACTATGAACTGGTGGAGTTGCTATAGAAACACATTGTGCGTAATAAATGAGATATATTCGTTTTTATTTGTCTCTAAATAAATGAGTAATTCTATAATGCATGTTATAAAACACCAAAGATTGCTGAAAACCAATTTAATAGGATTAATAATATTACATTTGCTTTTATTTCCCTCGTAAAGAAACTAATTGTTCATTTTAGATGACCCGACCAAAGGTCAGTGAACATTTCATCTTTTGAACTTCAGCAAAAGTACTCGAACTAAATGCAATGAAATTTTATAGATTGTTAGGAATAGGAGATTGTGATTGCATAGATGAGGTTGGTCCTCAATGGAAAAGTGCTAGTAAGATATCTGAAAAGTGGTGAGGTAAATATTTAAAAAGCTTCTTCACAAGAACAAGCAGCAGAAATAATGAAACATTTGTCGGGAATCATCACTGGGATTCTAGAAGATCCTAGGCTATATGGGGTTCGAGTCTTGTAGTCAAAATGCCAATTAAGCTGCACACGGAACTAATTAAAAAAAGAGATTCCTCAAGAACCAGCACTGTCATGCACATGTATCATAAAAGACCTTTCTATGTGAATATCCATTCAACTTTGTGCAATAGATGAAGGGCCATGTATATATGTTAGGTTTAAGTCCTAGGATCCAAAGTTTAATATAGACAATGAGGAAATTGAAATAATGATTTTCTTAAGGAACAAATACTGCAAGTGTACTGGCATGATGCAGATGCAATTTTGAAGGATCAAAAATTGAACATATGCTACGACAGCAGGTTTGGTATTTTACTCACATGTGGAATGCACTTGCATGACCCCATCATTTCACTAAGAGGCATATAAAACTAGTACCAATCCATGAAAGTGAGCGGTCATGTATTTATGTGTTTTTCATTTTATTATCATGAGAACGATGCAGACGTATATGGGCCTATATTTTATACTTTCAAAATTTGATAGCTTCGCTAAATGTTTTGGAGGTTAAAAATTTACACAGTACAGAAGTGGACACACGAAACTAATCTCGTCGCAACAGTCATTATAAAAGTTTTGCATTATAATATACAGTGATGTTAAATATACTACCATGAACAAAAGGTTTGAAGATACCAAAGGGGTAATCAGAATCCATATATCGAAGAAGAACAGCCAACATAATGGTCAAAAGAAAAAGAACAAAAGGACAAACAACGATCTACAAAACATACATATAAAACCAAAGACCGAGTAACACGAATCCCACTAAAAACCAGGGGTGAACTCAGGTGCTCCGGAAAGGTAAGCAGTTCCTGCTCCACTAGTGGCACCCGTCGTGTTAATCTAGTTACAAACCCGGTGATAAGTCATGAACGAGGAAAGGACCGGGAAGTGCTTGCGACAAGTGTAACACATCCGTGGTCATTTAAGACACATATATTCCATAACGGTCAACCAAGTCATGGTGGCGATCGTAAAACTTTCGAAGTGATGACTTCAACTTAACCAAGAGGAACCCTTGGTTCAGTAGCTTCCTTGTTAGCAGCAACCCTTTATCAATGAAATCCTGATACGAGCCACAAGCTCTGGAATATCGTATCAACTGAAATATGTCTGATGTATTTCCTTAAAACCGTGGATGATAGTAGGTAGCGTGTTTTGGAGAGTGTCTCGCCATCCTTCCAGTTAAAGACCTCTTTTGTAGTTTTGGAAAAAGATGACGAGAATATGAACTGCTAACCCTTCTGGAGCACCTGAGTTCATTCCCAGTTTTTAGTGGGGTTCGTGTTACTCGATCTTTAGTTTTATATGTATGTGTTCTAGATCGTTGTTTGTCCTTTTGTACTTTTTCTTTTGGCCATTGTGTTGTCTGTTCTTCTTCGACATACGAATTCTGATTACCTCTTTGGTATCTTCAAACTCTTCTTGTAGCCGCTACAGAAGATTAGATAATCCGTCCGGGGGACCGTCCTTACCCAGCTCTTCATACTTTGTCGGTGAGATTCAAAAGTAGTTGACAAGGTTCTCCTATCCCAGCTTTTTTTGTGTATATTGTTGACATTGTTGACGACATGACTTTTTTTCTTATTGAAATTCACCGTTCCTAGATCATGTAAGGCATATTAAAACTAAGGTACCCCTCCCTCAGGCATAGGCGACCTTAGCCGATGTTGGATATTCTGTTTAGGCCCTTTGCTTTTCTTGTTCCCAAAGATTTTCTTAAATTATTTGGCTTTGTAATATTTTGGTTTTGAGCGTACCTGATAAAGGGTATTCCAGAAACACGTCGTGCGCACTAAATTTGATATCTACGCATGTTTTTTCGTAATGATTTCTTTCGGTTTCCCAATCATCTATCAACATGTGTCACACAACTTTCCAATTCCTATTCCCGTTTATTTTTCTCATGTACGTATATCAATTTGTAGATTGATCTAATTCTCCTGTTATTTGATTGCAGAAAATTTTCCAATTTAATTTTCCTACAGTAAATTGGTTATGAATTATTAAAAGCATATTGATCTAAATGGATTATTCCTATTGTAACTCAATTAGCAAAACATGAATAATGTTTAATATGCTTCACAATTTAAAGTATATGCTAAAATTTCTAGCTTCAAATATATAGATGGCTCATTAAGTTAAATCTTGTTAAGCCATGCATATATAATAGAATAATAAACTATCCCTGTCGGTAGTGGCGGCCCCATTAAGACTTCGAATTGTCAGGCTATTCAACGCCACATGAAATTCATTTTATGGCAATCCAAAGCAAAAAACGTTATAAACCCAACGATGAATTGCGTATGTAGCACGCCAGAAAAAAATAATGACCGTTCTTTGGGTCTATTATGTATATTTTCTAGGTTTTAAGGCACATAGATAGAAGCCATTGTGTCATGAAAACATAATAATACCTTGTTTCTGTTCATTTACTTTGCTTTCAAAATGTTGAGCCTAATTACCCGTTTGTTCGCCATTTCTTATTTGATATTGCAATTACTCAGTAGATGTCGATGCCATCCAGAACTGACCAAATTAAGTAAAAAATATACATATATTGCATTAGTACAAGATTTCACAAGTTCCATCTCCGAGATATAGATCGTTTTCCAACTGTGGTGAAGAGAGGTGTTGTTTTACTTACAGTTGAAGGCCTTGTGGTAGTTCGAAAGGGTAAAGATAATGTCTGTTTTATGTCACACTCAACAATAATTTCTATATATCGAAGTGTAAAAGGCAGAGTAACTATTAGATGTATCTCCTTTTGTTTAGAATGTCACGTGATTTAATAAACGTTAGAGAACACTGAAGGGGCAATAAAAAATGGTCAATCCAGAGAAACGGGAATTGTAACTGACATCACAGCAAAGAAAGTAAAAACGCATAATAGGAGAATTTCAACGGTAAAACTGAAATGCTAGATTCACAATAATGTCATATTCCCGGAAGTAAAGAATAAAGGTCATATTATATTCCAATATAGCATACTTACCAGAACAGCATTCGTTCCATATGAAAATTGGCAAGATAATTTGGGGCCAAAATATCAATGAGCAATATATGCATCGCGGGATACTACGCGTGTATTATTCATTAAATACACGATTACTGATAATCAAATACACTTCTACTTTTACTTAAGTACACGTTGCTCTCTTGCTAGAACCCAGTTTTATTGTTGTGCATGCATTGGGGATGATTTCCCCAGTTCATAATATCATAATATTATTTAAACAACATGCATGGTTTTTCCTTAATCAAAATGAAGAGAAGTTTGAAGATGCAAAACGATGAAGGACAATCATCACAATGACCACAATAAAAATAACAAAATGATAAACAATGATGAACAAAACATTATATAGAAAGCTAAAGATTGAGCAACACGAACCAAACTAAAAACCGCGGGAATAAACCCAGATGCTCCGGAAGGATAAACACCGTAAATTTTGAATACACACAAAGCTGAATATGGAATAGATGGAATTGTACAATAATCCCAATGCAAATAGACAAAAACAACACCAGTAACAGATATTATATATTCTATTTTGATCATTCGCCACGCAATGTGGTCTGTTAGGAGTAATTCCACTAAATAATTCCCAATAGCATCCTATGCTAAATAAAAAAAAAATTGGGGCTTTTATACAGGTTTCACCTGAAGATTGATGTAAGTGACACTCATATCTCATGGAAGTGGTACTTAATTGGAAACTTACCTCCGAAAATCAACATGTATTTAATGACATATAAGAAAAAACTCGTCTGCTTGAAGTTGTCACCCCTCGAAAATCCTACTTTCACTTTTGATCTTACACGAATTTAGGTGTCTACTTTCCAATGCAAACATTTTATATGTTTTCAAAAATATGCTTAAAACGATCCTTAAATCTGTAGGTTTCTGTTGGCATTCAATAACTTGCAGTATGTACTAGGGTTAATATCTAACAGTGTAGGGATACATTTTGTATTTTACGTACTACGTTATCCCTTAGACTGGTTCCCAGATGTATTGATACATTGTATTACACCTATGAGCAGTGTGATCTCATCTCAACAGCCAAGATAAATATTTCTATGATCGACAAAATATATATTGCATTGAACATATTCAACTTTTCGTGTACATAACAGACATGCATGATAAAATACTTCAACACAACATATTATATATGCATACCATAATGAATTAACCACAAGACAACATATGAAATGGTATGGAGTGGGTGAACACTCTGTCATGAAAATAATCGTTAGAGAAAAAGAACGGATATTCAAGAATGGATAACACAGGTAACACTGCCCATAAGGCATAGAACGAAGAAAAAAGAAAAAACCCCAAAAACATAGGTAACATATTTGACATTTCTTACTCTTGTGTGATTATAAGAAGAGTTTGAAGATACCAAAGGGCAACCAGAATCCGTATATCGAAGAAGAACAGACAACACAATGACCAAGAGAAAAAGGACAAACAACGATCTAAAAAATACACATAAAACTAAAGATCGAGTAACACGAATCCCACTAAAACTCAGATGCTCCGGAAGGGTAAGCAGTTCCTGCTCCACTAGTGACACCCATCGTGATCAAATCAACAATGTCATTTCACAACCTCTAGCAACTGTTTACTTTAAAGCTGCATAATTACCTATATACAATTACTTCTTATCGCGGTAATTTTCTTCTAATAAAGGTTTATAGTAGAATCTAGGATAAATGTGGATATGACAAACCATCTAGATTGGTCCATTAGTTCCTTGGCGCTACATATATAAAAAAGATAACAGACCTGGCGTATATTTGTTTCCACTCAAAAAGACATTTGATCACAAAATAGAATGACAAAGTAAACATGCATTTAAAACAGGTTTTTGTATAATAGAAATGTATTCCGTCTTTATGTTCTTTTTTTTCAAACTGGACACTGTAATTATTTATTGATATACCTTCAGGAAGGAAAAGTAATTAGATGTCTTGTAGCGCTGCTGAAAAGTATTAAATATTAATTTGGTTCCCACTTTCCTCCCAATTACTGCCAGAAATTGCGAGTCCTTATCAATAACCTGAGTATCACAATGATATATGTATGCATTCGTTATTGAATATATTGCTTAATGCAATAATTTTGTACAAAAATCAATAGTTCATAAAATATTAATATATTGATAGATTGATTGTTATTTTACACATATAATATTACCATTAGATCTTACAAGCAAATTTTGAAGATATCAAAGGAGTATTAAGAAGGGGAGAATTAAAGGACATACAAGTCAATGGTCAAAATAAAAAAAAAGACAAAAGGACAAACAATAATCTACAAAACATAGACATAAAAGTAATGAGAGAGCAGCAAGAACCCCACTAAATACCGGGGGTGGACTCAGGTGCTCCGGAAGGGTTAGCCGTACCTGTTCCACTAGTGGGATCCGTCGTGTTATATGGTTACTTTCGTGATATTAAGAGGCGTATGTATTTTTTTTTTGCATCTCTTGCACAATGTGCGGTAATGCTCTGGTGATGTCCCCTTGACAGCACATGTTTAATCAACTGAACTATTTGCAGACAAGCTGCAACTTAATGAACTTTACCAAAACATTTCAGAAAAGAATTGCTAGGTCTGAGCATGCTTAACATCCAACTTCCTGTCAGATCAAAATTGCTTCGTCATGATTATGAGTTGAATGTGTTGTGTAATGAAGTGCAAAATTGAAAATAAATGGTAATTTTTGTAAAACAATTTATTTGATTCTTTCAACTATAAACATACAATGCATTGTTGTTGATTGTTTTGTAGTTTAAGTATTCGCTAAGTAACATCTGTATGCGGAATTTAAATTATTTGCTCTAATAAAAATTATTAGTGATGAACCGTGAATTTCTTTCATTTGGGAACCAAATGATTTTTGTTTTCGTTTAATTCTCTGTGTATTCAATCATGTAATTTGTATACACATTCTTATTTCAAAGACTTCAAATAATTAATGAATGAGAACACTGCCCGAATCGTACACACGACTGATTAAAAAGCATGTTTACTTGTCATTTAATTATACATTGATATTTTTTATTAGTTTGTCTTCTGAGATCTATTAAACAATATATCTGATTATTAACGAGTATGCTGAGTTTTACTATAGCGTTCAAGTTCATTATGTTTGTAAATGGTTTGCATCAGATTTCCATGTGGTCACAACCGGTCTTTAGGAAAAGGTGACTATACTATATAAGTACAATTTGTTTAAAACAGACTTAATTTGCATTGTAATCCATTTACAACAAACCTGCAACATAATATTGCATAAAACATACATTGGCTGTGAAATGCAGGACAACAATAAAATCGTTGTTCCTTTACTTAAATGTATGTCTAAGTGTAATGTTCAATAGTCTTTCATGTTCATTTACATCCATATCAACAATAACAATGTTTATAACATCGAAACCGGTTTAATAAAAAGAAATAAAAGGCCTTGAATGGCGGAGAAAGCACAATGTCACGTATTCAACATTTTGCTGCATTTGTTTGCTTCCACTATGTCCTGGCAATATAAATGTTAGCATAAAAATCGAATAAACATCTTTCCTTCTGGGTCTCTGTTAAATCAGGAACTCGTAATTTAGTATCTCAAAATACTATTTAGCAATCAATATGATCAACTTAAATGAATAACAAACAATTACACATATTTGAATTGCATGGCATCTCTTTCTGTGGAAGTATATTCCTCCTAAGAGGGGGTTATGATGTTTAACGCCACTTTCAACAATACTTCAGTTTTATTGGTGAAGGAAACCGGAGTACCCAGAGAAAACCACTGAACATGCCGCAAGTCACTAACAACTTTTATCACATTATGTTATTTAGAGTACACCTCGCCATGAACGGGATTCGAACTCACGACTTCAGTGGTGATAGGCAGTGATAGCATAGGTAGTTGGAATTCCAACTACCATATGATCATGACCACCACAGGCCATTCGTCCTAAAACCGATTGACACATCACAATGATTATAGAATATTGTCGTTTAGATTTAAACGTGTTGACTCAATTCATTTCAAATACAATTCACTTATATTTTCAGCAACAAATGTACCATGATCCTTTGGTAGTTTATAAGCGAATATGTTTTCATTATAATGGTATATTCGGACTGTGCATGTTCCATATTATCTGGTTGAATTCGTAAGTCCGTATATAAAGATGGTTAAGTTCATGTGCTACGAAATATTTCTGGTG
>JYMV01025836.1_pt1 | contig 11401 bp, 7 predicted proteins | sample 338911 | NCBI WGS metagenome assembly JYMV01 (sample SAMN03354496, study PRJNA234377) | hydrothermal vent metagenome | biome: Deep sea; feature: Hydrothermal plumes at the Eastern Lau Spreading Center, Western Pacific Ocean; material: Seawater | place: Tonga | collected 2009 | depth 2000 m m
CTGGGATAAGATCGGAAGCGTGGAGTTAAATCCGGAAAATAAAAAAGAAGCAGCTTAACAGCTCAGGCGACAACTACCTTGAAAAACGCCGGAAAACTACCTTCTCTATCTCTGAACGAAAAGCATCCACTTTATCTATTTCATTACAAACTTTTTCAAAGTAGCTCTGAGGCAAATATCTAACAAGTCTTTCTTGGCTTTCATCGATTATATGGGTGAGCAATCGTTCTTCGGATTTTTTTCCGCTCTCAAACTCAATAAAAGCAGTAAACCGATCAGCAAGCCCTTTCTTTTTGAACTTTTGCTTATGGAGAAATATATAATCATCAGAATGTTCGGCATCCGAACATATAGCAAGAATGTCAGAAAGGGCGCTTTTGCCACTTCCTTTGTGTCCGATAACGGTGGCCAGTTCGCTATTCATTGGTATGGTAATGTCTTCAAACCAAATTGAACTAGGATCTTCTTTACCCGTTCTCCTGATGTTAATGGATTTGATATATTTAGTAGGGTTATCCCTCACCCGCTTTAGAATTTCTGGTTCATCGCCAATATAAAACCGACTTTCTGGTTCATTCAGGGCATACTTCAGCCCTTTGAAAGAAGGCTCACCCTTGAGCCATAATTTCTGCTTTATTTGGTATTTCCGTATGTTGTGATTATCTGAACAAATAATCATTGGTATTGTTTTACCGATATTCGGAAAAACAAACTTCCTATACCCTTCTTGGTCACTTTCCTTACCGAGCTCATATATATCAACGGCCTTCGCAATTTCTGTTTTCTGAGCGGTTCCATGTGGTAGTGAATGTGTAATATTTTCTACAGAGCCACTCTTTTCACCTGCATGTATTGTGACAATCCCACCTAATTCCTTTACCAATTCTATTGTGTCTTTAAGATCACAATAAACTTGATTTTCCCTAAGGCCTTCTGAATCCACCTTATTGATATCTGTTCTGTGCTTAATTTGCCCCCAAATATGTTCTATATTTGAATCTTCGGGAAATATACCGATAAAGTGTACGGGGTCCTTACCTCTAGCATCTGAAAGAAACTCTATGCCAGGTAAAACAGTGATCCCTTCTTTTTCACCCAACTCTCTCAGCTGTTTGTATCTATCGACATCAATCACGTGATGATCGGTAACAGCAAAAGCAGCTATTGAATTTCTCTTCATTTCGTTGACAATATCGACATTGGTAATTGTCTTATCTTTATAGTCATACGAGGATGGAGTATGAAAATGCAAGTCCCATCTATTCCATTCCGAACCTTTACTATTCATCACATTCCTTAAAATCAAATTCTTGAAATATCTACGTATTCAGTTGGGTATATAACAGCTTATTACTGAGACTTCATAGCAACATCCGTTTGTACTGAAAAACTATATTCCCTACTTTTCGCGGGAAGGAACCAACGTCCGCAACACGTACTTAGCAGCCGTCTGCCTTCGAATTTATTAACGTCGGCAACTAACACAAAAAAGGATTTGGCCCATGTATCAGTTCTCACACTATCAACTATTCTTTTCTAACACCCCGAATACCACCATCCATAACAAGCACTTTAGTCAGCCTGCTTTCGTCGTCACCCTCAAAACGCACACTACTCCCATTTTTAGCAAAGAATCGGCCGCCGCCCTCATGAAAATATTCTTCATTCTCAATATAAGGTAACGCGTTAAGTACAAAGCCATTGGCTGTTTTTTCTAACACCACATCAACATTCACGGGGTTAGTTACCACATAGGTTCCAGTATATTTACTTAATTCCTTTTGGTTTATGGGTACTAACTTCCTAACTTCAGCTTCCGAGTAGCCTACGTTTAACGCTTCTTTTAGCCGTATTTCTAGTTCAGTTATTAACTGCCTACCGTTGTTGCCGTTAGTCATAATGGCGTAGCCGTTGCCCGTATCTAGTTCAATGTATAACTGCGACATAAAACCAGCATCTGCGCCGCCGTGGCCAAAGCCTAGAATCTCCCCGTTGTCATCCAAATTGATGAAGAAGCCTATTCCTACATTGGGTGGCTCAATACTCGGCGTAATGTTGGTTAACATTTCTTGCGCGGTGGCTTGCGATATCCAGTCGGTTTTCTGCCCTAAATACGCACTGCGCACGCCACTTGCCAATTTCAACATGTCTGATGGCGTACTCCACATGCCTGCAGCTGCTAATGTGGCGTAGGTATGGGCACCACTCTTAATTGGCGTACCGTCTCCGTCATACGGCGTAGCCATATTGTTTGATAAGTTGATCGATATGGGTTGTTCGAAGCCAGAACGCGTCATGCCTAAAGGTTTAAACAAAAGCCGCTGTGACATAGTTGGCAGGGGCTCGTTAGCTACGTCTTGCAAGGTAAGCTGAGCAAGCGTAGTGCCGCCACCCGAATAACGCATTTGCGTGCCAGGTTGAATATTAACAACAACGGCATCGGTATTGGCGGGAAATGCACCTTCTAGCACCTGCTTCAAGGTCGGTACGGGTTCGCCCGCCGCGTAACCAGGAAAGCCATGTACTGTAGTACCCGCCGTGTGGCTTAATAATCTGCGTAACGAAACAACGTCTTGCCCAGTCCATTCATGTTCAGGCAACTGCCAGCTGGTGAGTAATGTATTAACATCTGCATCTAAATCTAGCGGGTTATCTTCGCGATATTTCATCAATACAGCAGCAAAAGCGGGTTTAGAGATACTTCCAGCTTGGAACACCGTGTTTTCATCAACAGCCAATTCAGAAGTCAAATCTTTAACGCCGCTTTGCATGGTCCAAGCTAGTTGCCCATTTTTCATAAACGCGACAGACACACCAGGTACATCATAATGCGCTTGTCTTTGCTCTAAAGATTGGTAATCAACCTCTTGCCCTTCAATTCGAATGCGTTCAGTAAGCCCAGTTTTTAAAAGGTTGGCTTCTTTTGATTCTGCTGCAGCAGAAGGGGAGGCGGGCAAGGTTTCAGGCTCTGTACAGCCCAATAACGAAGCTAAACAAAACGAAAGTGTTAAAGAGGAGAAGAGCTTGATTGATGTCATTATGTGTATTCCATTACGAGTGAGCGTACCAGAGTACGTTCCTACTATTATTCGGTCAATGCTGACGATTTTCTAGTTCAGGCACTTGATAGCTAGTCGCCTGTACCTTCCGCAATCTTCTGTCGTAAGTTTGCCAGCCGCGTTTTAAAAGCACCATTTTCAACATTTTCTTTATAGCTCATTGCTAGCGCTTTCTCTCGCATTTCAAGTGCCATGGCTAAATCGCCGTTAGCTTCATAACCGTCTGCCAGACTGTCGTAAGCGTCAGATTTGTTGGGGAAGCGAGCTATATTTTTCTTAAAAATTGCAATGGCAGAGTCAAAGTCTTGTGCGTTCAACGCAGCGTAACCCGCGTGGTTTACGGCTTTATATTCTGGCTTTGCTTCAAAAGCGTATTTCGCAGAAAGGTCTTTATAGTATTGCTCTACCGCAGGAATACCTTCTTGTATTATCGCACCTGTTGGGCGTAAGGAATTTAACTGCTTTTGAAGCGCCAAGCTCATACCTGCAAGTGCAGTAGTATTGTGGCTTTCAGATGTGTCTAGCTCGGTATCAAAGGTAAACCCTTTTCGTTCGCAGCTATTTAGCAGTTCAACGTAACGTTCGTATGCGCTTAGCATGTTTCCTCCTTCGTTACCCATATTGATATAAAGGTATTTGTTAAGATCGCTATCTGACGCAAAGAACGCTTTTGCCTCTGGAAATATCACTTCGTCGTGCCACCACAAACTTGGGCTAAATGCGAAGTAACCTTGAAACAGTTCAGGCCGCTCTTGCAGTGCGTATAAGGTAAAAAGTGCGCTTAATGAATGCCCAGAAACAATCGCGTAGTTATTAGTGCGATAGTTTGCCTTTACGTATGGCTTTAGCTCTTTTTCTAGAAAGTCTAAAAAGTTGTCGGCACCACCAGATATTCCCCACTGGTTGTAGCTTTCATCATAGGTAGGTGTGAAGTCTCGCGTGCGCTCGGTGTTGGTAATACCGATAACAATCATTTCCTGCGCCATTCCAGACTGATTTAGCAGATCAAGCGTGCCTACGGTATGGGCAAAATTACGCTGTCCATCTAGCAAATATAAAACTGGGTAGGTGGTGTCTTTGTAGCGGGAATAGTTATTAGGTAAGTGAATAAGCAGTTCTCGCGACTCATTCAAAACTTCTGACTTTATTGTTGTAACCACGGCCTCGCCACGCACTTTGGCGTTTACGTGAAAGCTAAGGCTAAAAGTAAGTAAGGCGCTGATAAAAACACAGACAAGCTTTTGATACATTTGAAATTCCCTTTCCCGCTATCAGGCGCGAGTTTCTTTTTATAATTGAATTTACCTAAGCTGTCATAGTCACTCAAACTTGTCAAAAAATCACCAAGTCATTAATTGGACAGCATTAACTTTTCAATAGATTGCTCGATGATAGTTCGCAAATCTTGTTTGTCTTGAGCGGGCAAATAGCGCGTATGAGCATTAATAAACTCAGGTGTTAAATAGATGCGTTTTATTGCAGCGTTTATACGCTCTATGTGCTCTGCACCCTGAGGAGTATTGGGGCAGATAACGTGGCCTGATACATAGTCAGGGTTATCTGCAATAGAGTAACTGCGTACTTTAATAGGCATGTTCTCTCCAAAACTTCTGTATAAAGTTGCTGGAAAAATGAGTGCAAAATCAGACTTTCCTTTTGAAAACATTTCCATAAAACGAGAGTAATAAATATTATTTGCTATACGAAGGGTTTGCTCTCGATTAACTTGCTTTAGGTCGTCGTCTATCCTTTCACCGAATGAGTATTCTTCTGGTAACACAATAAAAGAGTCTGGAAAGGCTTCTAATACGCGAGATATGCTTAGTATTCGGCCTTTTTCATCCAAAAATTCTTTTTCTATTGGTGGCAGTGAGGCCAGTTGGTAAAAACGTTGTGTCTGGAAAAAGCTAAGCGGTAGTGAGTAAAGGTGATTTTTTTCGCGTTCAGGTGCTTTTATTTTATTAAGTACGCAAATGTTTTCGCCATGCTGCATATACGCAAAAGAACGCACAAGTGGAACATGAAGCACGGGATCTGAATAGCCTATTTCATTAACTAGCATTTGTACCGTATCGACAGAGGTCGAATAGGGATTGCCTTGCAGATTTACCCTTTCAGTAAGAAATGCATTGTCTGCGTGAAACGCCAGAACATTATTTTGCTCAATGCTGTCACTCGAATTTGCATGAGCAAATTTCACTAATGTTATTAAAATGAATAGTCCAACCCTGAACAACTTTTTACTCCTTGGTAAAACCTCAACGCTCGTCACCTTCTCTCGCGTTAAACGTACTTTTATTTTGTGACTCTATTTGGAAAGGTAACAGCGTTTAATTTACGTAGTTTTTAAGCGCGGCTCCTACGATTTGACCAATTTACCATCTTTTTGATGTGCTTTTATGAATATTAGAAAGGTTTTCACGTGTTGACGCGCGACTAAAGAGAAATTTAGCCCTGTGTAATTAAATTCTGTAAAGGGAGTAAAAAAGCCGCAATCAGCAACGTGATGCGGCTTTCCGAGCTGGGCTGACTAGGCAGCCTTATAGAGCAATTGCGTAAAAGGGGTTAGCTAGAACGATCCTCACTCATAGCTGCCTGTTCAAATACCTTAACTCTAGACATATGATCACCTCCTCATCTTCGTTGCTAAAACTGCTTGGAAAATAACATAGGCGGTATTTTAGTAAAGTGTCGCTGTATTAAAGAAAGTTTAGGAAAGCGAGCACAACTCAAAAACACGAATAGCGAAACCAAGTCGATAATATAAACCTGTTTAATTAAATCTACGTAACCAATGCTAACTGAAACCCTTTGCGCCGCCCGTTTACGTGCAATTAACGTTTTAACGTGCAACCAGCAGTACGCAAACCCTCGAAAAGGCTAGAACTTAATGCAAACAACAAGCACGCACAAAACCAGCAAGAGTCGGAGAGCCGCACTATTGGTTACGCTTTTTGCCACCTCTTTTTTTACCTTTGCTCAGTCGAACACATCTGAACAAATTGAAATGAAGGGCAGTAAGGGCACTACTGTAACGGGTAATGTTCAGGCGTCCTTCGATAACCCCTGGGCCATGACATTTTTGCCAGACGGGCACAGCTTGGTAACGGAAAAAGCTGGCACTCTATGGCTGCTTGATGAAAACCAACAGAAGCGTTTTGCTATTAGTAATGTGCCGAGTGTTACTGCGCGCGGACAGGGCGGTTTAGGTGATGTCATTATTCACCCTGACTTTGCGTCGAATAACACCATTTATATTTCGTACATTGAACGAGATGAAAAAGACGATGCGTTTAGCGGTGCGGTGATAGAGCGAGCCACGCTTACCTTATCTGATAGTGGCGCGAAGTTGACTGATAGAGAGCTAATTTGGCGTCAGTCGCCGAAGGTGACGGGGAATGGGCATTACTCTCACCGCATGGCGTTTTCACCTGATGGCCATTTATTTATCACCTCAGGCGAGCGCCAGAAATTCACGCCAGCACAAAACATGGCGATGAACTTAGGTAAGGTGCTGCGCTTAAACGACGACGGTAGCGTGCCTGAAGATAATCCGTTTTATGGTCAAGGCAACGTAACAGAACAAATCTGGACATTAGGTCACCGCAATCCGCTAGGCATCGATTTTGATGAGAAAGGTAATTTATGGGCTCATGAAATGGGGCCGCGCCATGGCGACGAACTTAATATTATTGAACGAGGTCGCAACTATGGTTACCCAGCAGTGTCGCAGGGCGACCATTACTCAGGCGTGAAAATTCCTAACCACGAAGACTACCCCATCTTTAAGTCGCCTGAATTGGCGTGGGTGCCTGCCATTAGTCCTGCCGGTTTTATCATTTACAAAGGCGATAAGTTTAGCGACTGGAAGGGAAATGGTTTTATAGGCGGTTTGTCTTCAAAAGCTCTGGTTCGAGTTGCATTTAATAAAGACGATGAAGGCAACTGGAAGGTGGAAGAAGCAGAGCGCTACGAATGGGGTAAGCGAGTACGCGAGGTTGAGCAAGACAGTAAGGGCAATATCTATGTGCTTGAAGATAAAGAAGGCGGAAGGCTGATAAAACTCAATTCACTAAACTAGACGCCATGTAAGCAGAATGAGACTGAAACAGAAGCTTTGAGGGCACATAAATACACATCGATAAGTGATGAGAATGTGTGCTCTCAAGCTGCGATAGCTTCATCAGGTCTTGTTCTTGAGTGACTTTTTAAAGCCTTTTTCTTTTAAATGACGCTTTTTCTAAGTTGGGCCACATTTTTACACCCCAAAGGAAAAGTGTATTGCAAGAACAAGACGGTTTCGCAAATGGTTTAGGTGTATCTGCGAGCACCTTTACGCCATGAGCAATCAATGGAGGAGTTTAGTATCAACCCGTTGAGCGATGTGATACGTTGCTCTTTAGACGAAAGTATAATTTAACCTATTCGAACCTCAGGATCCTCATGTCACAGCCCCCCCAAAACATTAACTTTGAACGTTGCGAAGACGAGCCAATACATATTCCCGAAAGTATACAAAGTTATGGTTTTCTTATTGCTTTTAATTACAAGGACTTGAAGATTTCGATTGTCAGTGACAACTGCGAGTCAGTGTTCACTGAGCCGCTCATTGGTAAACACTTTTTAGATATACTCTCATCAGATACGAATGAACGGGCATTTCTTGAAGAAACGTTTGATAGGGTTACAAAAACCAAGATTAGGCTGCCCATTAAGCTTCACTTAAAAGCCTCGATGTTAGAGGAAGGAGCGGCGATAGATTATTTGGCGGTGGTTTATGATTCTGGTCACAACTATGTTGTTGAGCTAGAGCCCGCAACTGAATTCAGAGATACCTATAGCGCAGAGCAATTTATCAAACTCTATGCTATGTCTATTGCTCCGCGCTTTAAAGAAATGACGTCACTAAGAGAGATGGCTCAAGAAATGGTCTCGACCATTCGGTATCTCACAAATATGGACAGGGTAGTACTTTACAAATTCAATGATGACTACTCAGGGAAAGTTATCGCAGAAGCTAAAGCCGATGATATGGACTCATATCAAGACCTGTATTTTCCTGCGTCAGATATTCCTGCACAGGCTAGAGCGCTTTATAAAACTAACTGGGTAAGACTAACCCCTGATACTGAGTTACCTCCTGCAAGGCTAGTTCCATCGACTGAAGCGTCAGGTAGAGAGCCACTGGATCTCACTCGCTCGCTGCTGCGAACCTTTTCACCTATTCATCTTCAATACATTAGAAACCAAGGTTTGCGAGCTTCATTTTCGATCTCTTTAGTAACGGACGGCGAGCTTTACGGGCTAATTTCTTGCCACCACCGCGAGCCCAGTTATATTCCACAAGATGTTAGGCTTCAGTGCGAAAACCTGAGTCAGCTATTTAGCTGGCATTTATTGGCGAAAGAAGAGGAAATTGCAAAGCATAAGAAGTATGCAACTGACGAAGCAGTTGATGCCATGCTAGACAGAATAGGTCCAGCAAATCCTATCAGTCGCGTAGTTAAAAGTGGTGAAAAAGCATTTTTGGAAGCGCTTAATAGTTCAGGGTTTGTTTATTATTCTCAGTACGAGACCATTACCCTTGGTTCTACTTTACCGATAGAACTCATCAAGGAAATCTTTTCCAAAGCAAGCAGCCAGGGTGGATTCCCATATACCAACGACGCGCTTTACGACGATTACCCAGAAGCACGACAGTACGGTATTGCTGGCATAATGATTATTCCACTGTTTGAAAAGAAACAGTATTTTACCGCCTGGTTCAGGAAGGAAACCCATCGCGTCCAAAAGTGGATTGGCGCTGAAGATGAGAAGTCTGAAGATGCACCAAAAGCTCAGCGACTTAAACCCAGAGCTTCGTTCACTATCCATACCCGCACTATTAAAGGGCGCTCAACGAGTTTTGATAAGGCGGATGTTGATACTGCCAATCGACTGAACAGGATGTTTCTTGTTTATGCACTTGATGTGCAAGAACGCATGCATATCAGTATTCAAGAGCTTGAAAAACAAGATAATTACAGAAATGAATTTCTTGCCACGTTAGCTCACGAATTGCGAAATCCGCTTGGACCTATTATGTCTGGCGCAAGTATTTTAGAAACGGTTGACGATGATAAAACGCGTAAACGAGTGACGGCTATTATTAATCGTCAAGCGGAATACATGTCAAAACTTATCAACGATTTGATGGATGTATCGCGTATTACGCGAGGTAAGGTCAAGCTTGAGTTTGAAAAACTGAGTATTCAAGACGTGCTGTCAGATTCCCTTGAAATTGTTGACCAGCAGGTAAAAGCGAAAAAGCATAATATAACCGTAAATTATCTTGAAAAAGATGTGACGGTTTATGGCGATAAAGCGCGTTTAAGTCAGATATTCTCAAACATTATTCACAACGCTGCCAAATATACGAGTGAGCAGGGAAGGATAACTGTAGATATCAGAGAGGAAGGTGTCATGGTTGTCGTTGCTGTTAAAGATAACGGCATGGGGATACCTGAAGACAGGCTTAAAGACGTATTTAATATGTTCACCCAAATTGAGGCGCACTCTACACACACTAAAGGCGGTTTGGGAATAGGGCTTACGTTGGTGAGTAAACTTGTAATGCTGCATCACGGTGATGTGTCGGTGATGAGTGAAGGATTAGGCCGAGGAAGTACCTTTGAAGTTAGACTTCCCATTTCTAAAATGGCTTATGAGCAGTCTGACAATCAGGAAGTTGAGCCGACTATTCAAAGCCAAACCAAAGTTATGTTCGTTGACGACAATGCCGATCTTATCGATGCATACTGTTTATTAGCAGAATCTATGGGAGTGACTGCCTTAGGTATTACTTCTCCTAAAGAGGCTGTCGCTGAATTCAAGGCGTTTAAACCTAACTTCGTATTTCTTGATATCGGTATGCCAGATATTGACGGTTATGAGCTGGTTAAAATGCTGAAAGCCTTACCTGAATCAGAGAATGTTAAGTTTTATTCTCAAAGCGGGTGGGGCTCAGAGAAATATGTAGAGGACTCCCAAGCGGCAGGGTTCGATCAGCATTTCGTGAAGCCCTTGTCAAAAGACACAATTCAGTCGGTACTAAGCTAAAACATCTGTTAATAGGTTGAAGCTTACCGACTGAATGACTCAAATACTGTGAAACGCGTTATAATGCCGGACAAACGTAATTAGGAATAAATATGAAAGTCTGTGGTGTAGATTTAAAAGGTTATGAAGCAATTGTTAGTTTGGTGTCGCTAGCTGACGGCTTGTTTCATTTGCCAGATTGCCGTACGCGCCGTTTAACGCTTGCCGATACCAGTGCGAAGGGGCTAAAGAGCTTCCAAAGTACCTTCGCTAAACTTGTAGAAGACTACAAAATTGATGCAGTGATAATTCGTCAGCGCCAAAGCAAAGGTAAATTTGCAGGTAGTGCAATTGGCTTCAAGCTAGAGGCTGCCATTGAATTGATTGAAGGGCTTCAAGTTGTAGTATTTAGCCCAACGGATATTAAAGAATCACTACGTAGAAATCCGCTTGCAGTGCCATTTTCTGACACGGGTTTAAAACAGTTTCAAGAAACCGCTTTTACAACGGCGTATGCGTGGCTTATGAAAAATGAGTATGCCTCGCAAGAGTCAGACGAGTAATAATCGAGATCAGTTGGCTCAACGTTTATTTTCAGTTTATTTAATTGTGCCTGCATTTAGTGTGCGGGCATTGTTTTTCTTAATTTCCCTTCTCCCAGCCTGAAAGGCTTTACTTCACCATTCCCTCAACTTTCGCATTCATCTCTACCAATGCTGTGTAAAGTGCTTCTAACTGATCGCTAAAACTAGCTACACTTTCATGTTCATTACGCTTTATCGTTAGCTCAATCGTTGCAGCTAGCTCAGCTAAGGCGTAAGCGCCAATGTACCGAAGGGCAGTTATGTAGATATGCGCGATACGAACAATAGAAGTATAGTCTTTTTCATTAATGGCTTTTCGAAGGTTATCTAGCTCTTTGTTAAGTGCTGCAAAGTCATTAAGTAACTCTTTATACAAAGTCTCGTCATTTAACATTGCTTGCATGGCTTGAGATTTATCTATAAAGCTCAGCGGTATTGTGTTTGCCGATGGCCCGCCGGTTACTTCAGTGGTCGCCGTCGACTTTCCCTTATTTAGCACTTCAACAAGCACGTCAAAGAAGCGGTTTGGGTCAACCGGTTTGTTGATGTGGCCGTCCATGCCCGCTGCCAGGCTCTTGTCAATGTCTTGCTGCATTGCGTGAGCCGTCATGGCAATAATCGGCAACGTTAACTTCAGCTCATCTCTGATTTTTTTAGCTGCTGTTAACCCGTCCATAACGG
>JYMV01007667.1_pt1 | contig 11400 bp, 17 predicted proteins | sample 338911 | NCBI WGS metagenome assembly JYMV01 (sample SAMN03354496, study PRJNA234377) | hydrothermal vent metagenome | biome: Deep sea; feature: Hydrothermal plumes at the Eastern Lau Spreading Center, Western Pacific Ocean; material: Seawater | place: Tonga | collected 2009 | depth 2000 m m
ACTCGAACCTCTGCACGACAAGCTCACACTGGTCTTCGGGGAAAAACTCCGTCTTCTCCAAAAAGCCCGCCTTCGTGTAGTCTGCGATGACCTTTCTCCAGAATGTCTGAGCCGGACGATTCTCCAGCATCTGTCTAACTTGCCACTTGCCACGGTATCTATTAAACATGGCGTGAGCTACCTGCTTGCCGAGGCTCTTTCCGCGGAATTTCCGCAGAATGAAGAACTCCCCGATATCGTTCAGATGGACATCTCCATTACTGTAGAACCGTACGAGGCAAAACCTGGCAATCTCGTTTCCCACCATTATCTTAAACCCTTTACCAGACCACCCGTCAGGCCACCTGTCTTCGGGGTCCTGTGGGATTCTGCCAAAGTAATAAGGCTGGTCGTCTGCGCCGCCAAAAAGCCCGTTTGGTGGACACTTCCACTCAGTGTATTGTGACATGTCATAGACGTAGAATCGAATTAGGTTCTGAATAAGCGTGTAATCGTTTTCCTCGACTTCCAAAAGGGTAAATTCCAGCATGATTTTATCCTTCCTTACAACGTGCAAAGCCTCATTCTGATGGGCTTTGATTCAGGTACAGTATTTTTGACTCTTATTTATCAAAGGTAACGACTAAGGCACCATTAGTACCGATTTAGCTGCCAATAGCAGGTAAGGTTCCCGTAACTTTGGCAACACCTCCTAACTCATCTTCACCACACCCAACCCAGACAACCATTATCAGTAACAAAATAACTGATCTCTGAGTCATTATATTCACCTTGTACTTAATTTTTAATTTAAATACAGGTTTTTCAGGTGAAGTATGAGTACAGAATACCATGGGAATACTAGGCACTTGTTTCTCTTGGCAAATAGATCTTATAAAAATTTCTTGGTAAACTCAATCTTCATCTTGATATCTTTAATAAGGCAGTTAATTTTTTTAGTAGTAAATAAGCATCATGCTTTAGAAAGCGCCAACTTAGTAAATCTAAGCTTGGCTATTTAATTAATAAGGGAAAAGTAGAAGCTATGGAAACAAAAACAGGTAATGTTAGTTAGGAGTTAACATCTGTATGAAAACAAGCAAGGTACTCAGAATCGTCGATCAAAAAAGTTATGACATCGTCGAAGAAGGCAATAAATATGCGATTACGCAACCCATTATCAAAAGCTATGATTCTGTTCAGTTATTGGTCAAGAGTAGTCGACAACCGATCAATTTAGGTGAGGAGATGATGCCCTATATGGATCTATCTGATCTGAGGGAGTTTATGGATCAACATCAAATCGCCAGAGCTGAGGATACACCTTTGGAAATTTACCTCTATAACTGGGTGGCAGAAGCTCAGGGACCAATGATCTTTCAAACGGGTTGCGTTGTGGATGAAATTGACCTGCTCCTTGTTGAACAAAACCAGTTTGAACTGATTCAGCTACCTCCGCTTAAGATGTCCAGTATCTTCTACATTGGTCCATTTCCATATCAGGAGCACAGTGGTTGGGGGCAAATTAACTGGGAGCAACGAGCAGCAGAAGCTGGATACGAATATACGGCCGTTTTGTATCGGGAACTTTATCATCGCTATGACTTTGATGGAGACAACCAACACATAACAGAAATCGAGATTTCAATTCGGTGACATTTCCAATCGAGACCAGACCAAGATCTGGAACTACAATTAGTACTATTTTCTCCTTGACCAAAGTTTACTTATCTCAGACCTATCTGCTTTTCTTGCGCATTACTTCTTTGCCGTAGATCAATTAACTAGTGTTAATGATAATTAATGTGTCGACCCAACACTACTTTTGAGATATAGCTTTACTCTTGGATATGCTATAGAGAAGCTATAATGGGTTTTTCTACACCAGAAATCAAATTGCTTGAGCAGTTTTTATCCCGTTATTGGGACGATCCAGTTGCCATAAATGGTAATGAAAACGACAAAAATTCCAGATGGTTGAATTGATTTAGGGATTATATGAATCACCTTTTTTAATTATTATATAGGATGTATTATGACGTCTATTAATGTAAATATGATTGATACCATTGAACGTGGCGACCATCTTCGGTTAGAAAAATTAATTAAGCTCGGTGCCGATATATTTTCTATTCAATCATTTCATCATAATGCTCAACCTCCCTATTGTTGGTACCCACCAGTTTACGTCGCTATTTCTTTCAATCAAAAAAAAAGTGGGCAGATTTTAATCAACAATGGCGCGCTTACACGTGCTTGCAATTGGGATGGATTGGATGAAGCAAAGAAAAGAGGTAGTGAATATTTTATCGAATTGATTGATATACGAAGAAAGATTGAGAATAAACTCATTAAAGCTATATGTGTTCAGGATCGAGAGTCGGCTATCTGGATGCTTAATCGTGATTCTTCTCTAGTCCATGCGAATGAAAATTGGCATGGTGGGGATCGAACACCTCTAATGTATGCCTGCCAGCATGGAAATGTAGAATTAGTAAAATGTCTGATTTCCAAAGGTGCTAATGTCTTTGCTCAAGCCCACGCTACATCGGTAAATGCAATGACTTTAGCACATTTTCATCAAAATCATGATATTGTTGAAGTTCTGTTGGAATATGGTGCAGAAAGTAAAGACATAACTAATTTTCTTTATGCTGCGGGTCAAGGTAAAATGGAATACCTAGTGCAAGCCATTGATAAAGGGATAAATATTAATGAGAAAGATGAGTGTAAACGACACGTGTTAGCTCAGGCTTTTATGACGGGTGATTATGATTTAATTAATTACTTATATGAAAACGGTGCGGATCCAAATCAAAGTCATGGATGGGAAGAATATATGTGGTTAGAACACCATATCAAGAAAGGTGAATTTGATGCGGTTCATTGGATGTTCCAGCATGGTTATGACCCAAATATAAAAAAACTGATGACCAAGCCACCTTAATGAAAGCAGCTGAAAAGTCGGGTTTACCTGAAATGATAGAGTTATTAATTTCATATGGAGTAAAGAGGCTAGATAAAATCTGATGGCTAATATGATAAACTCTCCTGCTACATATGCACTTTCGTGATTCCTGCTTCCCACTGGTGCTTCGGAATCCTGTTGTTGAAAGTCTGGTAGCAGAATGGGTGTTCGCAGCACAAGGTGGGTTGATTGGCAGGGAAATTTAATGAGCATAGATAATATGCTTAATTGTTCTATTCACTCCTGTACTCTAACTATCCCAAAGCTAAACATATCCATTCCAAAGAACATCTAATTCTATTACAGGCAAAAATTCAATTGGTTCATATCAACCAAATATGATTGTATCAAATAGCTGACATTTGGTGGAATACTTTGCTGATATTTACCTTTGTTATGATGTTCTTTGAAAGACTGGAGAAATTCAATTTATTATTTTAGGCACAATGAATCAACGGCGTAAAAAACAATTCCAGCGAATCAATGTTATTGGTACAAGCGGTAGTGGGAAATCAACCTTCAGTCGAAAACTATCAACTATCCTATCTATTGCCCACATTGAAATAGATGCCATTTTTTGGCAACCAAACTGGCAAGAACCTGACGAGGATATCTTCTTCACCAAATTATCTGCTGAAATTTCCTCTTTGTCCTGCTGGGTTTTAGATGGCAACTATGCTCGTACAATACCCATTAAATGGGAGAGAGTCCAAGTTGTCATTTGGTTGGATTATTCCTTCATTCGTACAGTCTTCCAGGCAATTAAGCGGGCAATTCCTGGTGCGTTCAGTCAAAAAGAATTATGGGCTGGTACAGGCAATAAAGAAACCTGGCGCCAACTTTTTTCTAAAGATTCTATAGTCCTGTATACCATCAAGACACATAACAAGGTTAGAAAGAAATACAAGTTGTTTATGTTGGATAAAAGCTATTCTCACATCGAGTTTGTTCGTCTCCGTTTGCCCAAAGAATCAGAACAATTCCTAAATCGGATCAAAGAATTATCTTAGTGCTTAGCCATCTTTACAATTCTCTTTCTTTAGGCTATAATACAAGATCTGTTTAGGCTTTTGACAAATATTAATTGGATTTCCACCAGATTATGTTATATCTAGCAGCAACCTCATCAACAACTTTCGGCTTGACCTTCTTAGGTTCATCCTCACCACACCCAACCAAGACAATCATCATCAACAGCATCACAACAACTGATCTCTGAACCATGATATTCACCTTTCGCATATGAGCGTTTGATATTGATCATGTGCCTAACCTGCTTAATCACTATATCATATATTTCATAAGCTGAGTGAATATTGTGCTCATACCTTTCCCCCAGCACTCTTCGTGTTATATCCATCCCACCTGTAGTTACCATCATTAATTACACCTCTAACTCCACCTGAAGCGTGACTCATTAACCCATAAACAATATTAACTAAAGGCAGATCTTGAATCTAGGTCTGCCTTTATGCCTAAAATTAGGAGGATATCTATGTTTACATCCGGCTGCAGTCTAGTGATAGATTTGGATGATGCACGATTATTCGCTCAACATTTTCAACTGGACGAAGACAGGCCAACGCTGAGATGTATAGCCAGAGCCAGTGCTCTATGTCATCACGATCTGGTTCAGTACCTGAATGCTTCCAGCTTCATTGTCCGATCACAGAACAACCCTGATGTGCAGTATCAGATGGTATCTGGCGAGGGCGGCTATGAAACACCTCAACCGATTCATTAAGGCCAAGAACCTCGATAAGCAGATGGTATTGGACTACCTGCGAGGTCAGGATCCACGTAGAACATATCCATTTTATCACTCACCTCTAGTACCTACCTTTGCCGGTGCTATCGATATCTTTGAGCTTTAAGCAGCTGGAGGAGATCAAGGTAGAGACTCAGCAGGTCAAGGAGGGCTGTATGTGGCGATTGTACAACTGTATGACAAGCGTACGCTCGGTAGAGCAGGTGCTTCCCAAAACAGAGACGAAGTGATAGCTGAGTGGCTGGCCTTCAGTAACGCTGTCAGGCAAATCACATTCTAACTAACAATCCAAGCCCCAGTTGTAACATCTATGGCTGGGGTCTTCTATATCTACAATTAAGGAGGAAAATCATGTCTCATTATGATAGAGCCGTCCATGCGGTAATTCAGTGCCAACAGTCGTTTCGCTCACCTTTGGCTCCTGGCCGTCAGATGTTCGGTTTTCTCTGGATTTTACCCATTTGCGACCAACATCGGCATCCGCCTACCAGTCTTGACTGCCAGGTTCAGTACCTGGTCAATGATACGCCCGGCTGCATTGGCTTGGAAGTAGGTGACATCAGCAACAATAATCAGCTTGCCTCTAGCCCGGGAAAGGCTAACATTGAGCAGATTTGGTGCATTGGAACGAGGAGAATCTCCAGCCAATAGAATGCCGGGGGACATAGGGGCTGTATCAACGGTATCGAATATTACCAGGTCTCTCTCGTTGCCCTGAAATCGGTGAACAGTCCGGCATTGAACCTGTTCCCCCGGAAATGGTCTCCTGTCCGAGATAGTTCGCCTCTCTTTCGCGTTTTTACCATGCTTCAACCTGCCGTGGTAAAATAACTGGCTAACCATTTCTCCAATCACCGGGTGCATACGATACTGAACCTCCAGCATAACTACCATATTGCTGGCTGTCCCTTCAGTCGCTTCAAAAATATTCCGTCCCATCGCTTGGTTGACATATTCCGAATTCGACTGGATAATCGGTGGTAACTGCCGTTTATCGCCAACCATAATAATCTTTGTTTGGGCCAAAGCTGCGCAATAAAACAGGGCGGGCAACACGGCCATCGCCGCTTCTTCAACTACAACCACGTCAAATCGCTCCCTGTTCAACAAAGGGCTGAGATATACATTGGCCATCGTTGATAGGATAACTTGTGCCTGCCGAACAACCACCATTTCCTGTCGATTGAGCTCAATTCCTAATCTATCAATTTCTTGTTGGCAGAGCAGACAGACTTTTTCCAGCCGTCCCTTTCGGCCTAACACCACTTCTTTCTACCTCTTAGTCGGCAAATTCAGCACATATTGAAGATAATTTTCTGAGAAAATGGGTCTCAAATCCTGGGATGTAAGTGTTTTCAACTCTACTCTATCGAAGAGATCCAGTTGCTGCGTATCGGCTTGTAACTTTTCTAATATCAGATCACATGGAGTGATTTGACCGTATCGTTCATTTTGCAGGGATCTCAATGCCTCTATTTTTTCTCTGGTCTCGGCATGAAGTCGATTTTTGACCTCATTGGTACTTGCACCGAAGGTGGGGGCCTCGGTCTGACCCACCCGAACGATTCGTCCACTCATAAGAGTTGGTTGGGCATCTCCCAACTCGGCCAAGTGGGCCAGGGCTTGGTCGATCGCTGCATTGGTGGTGGAAGTGACCAGCAGGCGTTTTTCCTGCTTCATTAATTCCGTCAGGATGTGACCTAGCGTCGTTGTTTTGCCTGTTCCAGGCGGCCCCCAGATAAAGGCCAGGTTGCGGTCACTGCACAACTGAACCGCCTCTCTTTGACGTGCGTTCAACTCAGCGTGAGGCAATTGTAGGGAAGTGGGTCGCCTGTCTGGAGGTATTTTGCCAAAGAGCCGTAGTGCTGTATCGACACAATAGCTGTCCTCCTCCAACAGAGATTCTAGGGCGGTTTGCAGTCGTTGATAGAGAAACCAGGGATAGATGATCAGCATGTATTCGGCCGCTTCCAGCGGGATCTCTATGGCCGATCGAATCGTAACCCTGTTTTTGTCGAGGTTGATGGTCGTTACTAAGGTTTCGCTGTTATCAATGCGCAGCGTACATTCAGTATTCAGAGCCAGTTTATTACTCTGGGTAACGATTTGAAAGACATAAAAAAATGCCTGCCATCGGAACTCTCTATCGCTTTGACCTGTCGTGGGCTAGCTAAAAGGAGCTCGAACGGCCCCATGCGCCGGCGCATGGCATCCATTTCTTCGGCGATCGCTTTTTGAAAACTACGGATAAAGCGGATGAGAAGTTAACGCATCAATACCACCTCGATACATCATCAGGTGCTGTTACATTTGTTCTGCATCTATCGTATCAATCTGGTATTGCTTTTTCAAATTGTAGTATGCCAGGTTTGCTTCTCCCGTTCCCGATTTCAGCTCAATGATACCTGCAAAAAATGGTCTTTAACTTTTCAGTATACACGCAATAACCCACGAACAGCATCTCTATCACCCTTTGGCTCGGTCCACCTGAATATGGTGGATTCGGTTGGCGTCTCAATTCGAAGCCCAGAGGGGTCAGTTCCAATTGTTCGCCGTTTACCATAAATGTTCCTTTGACTGTCAAATCCGCCCCTTGCTCAATTAGAAAATTCAACAACTTCTCCGATGTTTGAATCCAGATCCGCAACAGATGGAAGATTGGAGTGTGTCCATCTGTCCCGTCGACAGATTTTTTGGTCCTAGCATTGATGTCCGCTCCTCGAGCCAGCAACTGTTTAGCATTCACCAGTGCATTTGGATACTCATTGTACTCAGCCACCAGATGTAGAAGTGTACCCCCATTCAATGGACAATAGGTATTATCGTTCGGCATTTCAAATCGCTGATGCACCAATTCCGGATTCGCATCCAACTGTTGTTGTAATAGGTCAACCCGTCCACGGTGAATGGCCATCATCGCATCATCCCTGTAATTAGCCCCGGCTTCAATCAGGCCTTCAATAATTTGATGTTTCCATTCACCATCCCATCGATTATAGGTTTTAAGTGCCATCATCAAGGGCGAACCTTCTACCCGACCGATACGCCCAAGTGCGCGTTTGGGTCAGCATTATTATTAAGCAAAAAGATGGCTGTCTTAGGCGAAATATCATAGCAAGCATGGTGGAGAGGGTGACTTTCTCGACTGGATGGATTAATCTGGGCACCATGTTGGAATAGCATTTCCGCTGCCTTGACGCTGTTGCTCCAGGCGGCCTCAATTAAGGCGGCTTCATAGTCGGCGTGGACATCGGCACCCGCCATGATAAGTTGTTCCATCACCGCTGGCCTATTAAATATGGCGGCCAATGAGAGTGGAAGATGTTTCCCTCCATGTGTTTCGAGCGGCATGTGTATAAAGGGGGCATCTCTGTCGAGAAAGCCCCGAATTCCGTCGACATCACCAGATACGATGGCTGAAACAACAGTTGGATCAGCACCACTTTGGACTAACAGGTGGTAAATCTCTTGTCTCGGTCGGTCGTTTTCCTGCCATACCCAAACGGGTGCTTCCGTCAATGCCTGGATCGGTGTTCGACCCATTTGATCCTTGTCTTCATTCAGTCTTGGATAGGCATTGAGAAATTCGGCTACCTTGGTTACGTTAGCATTGTTGAACACCGAGAACAGTGCTTCTGTGACAGCCTGTTTACCTTGAGACGATCGGTTTTTATCAAGTACAGGTTGTAACATCCAACTACTCCCACCCACAGGGGGTATTTGGTCAAGTATCGGCCGCTGTATGATTCTGAGTTAACGCTATTGGACTTAGTAAAATAGCCAAAGTTGTCTTACCCAACCACGACTGAATCCACACACCGATTTGGCTAGCGGCTCAGTAAGGCGGATTCAGAACAGACGCAATGAGTCGGCCAAAAAATCCCTACGGTAACAGGGTATTACCCCGTCCACACGGGTCCGCTGGTACCTTCCTATAAATAGGGCTACCCAGCGTATTTTATGGTAACATGGTGCAATATAGGTGTCCAGATCGCCTTAGGTTTTAATTTTATTGTCCAACTGGGCTGTCCGTCTCTGGGCAATAAGGATCACTGACTGCAATGATTGAGGATATTTTACTACAGGAATTTGGATCCATAGATATCCAATACCAAGACATTAGAGATGGTGGTGGAACTTCCGTCTTTAAAGTTCAATTCGATGGACTGGACTACGTCTTGAGAATCCGTGGTGAAGAACCAAATCCGATTGTAAACAACTTCAGGAGTCTGAGGCATCTGACAAGTCTCGACATCGCACCTAAGGCAATTAGATGCAACCAATGGGACAATGTTTATTATTCAATTGAGACCTTCTTGCCTGGTGAGCATCAGCCAGTCTCCGACCAATGAGGTACCCGCACTACTTCAGGCAGCGACACAAATCCATCAAGTCAGCTCTAATAAATGTGGGCCACTGGTTGGATTGAACCACTACGGTTGGCTCGCTTACGTCCACGATTAGGTCACCGCCTATGAGCGTTATTTCTTAGAAAAAGTGCCTGACCGAAAATATATCCAATGCGTTCTGTTCATGTGTCCCGATGTCTCAACACTTTCGCTGCTACACAACGACCTCTGGTTTACCAACACTCTGTTTTATCAGGGCAAGATGTATCTGGTCGATTTTGAAAATGGAATGTTTGATGGCAAGGAGTACAACTTGGCTTCTACCTACTATTCTAAACCACTTCGCAAAGTTTTCTTTGCCGATGATAATCTACTGGCCTGCAGGATCAAGAGATTAGAGCAGATTTATCAGGAACTATCTGCCATCTAATCCTAATACACCAGATTATACCTGATTTATCCAAGTAGTATGACAGAAGTTACCCCTCATCCCTATAAGAAAGCATCTCTTCCAAATGATCTTCTTTGCCTTGATACCTTTCAACTCCTTAGCACTTCCAATAATGACTTCTTTGGCATCCTCAGCACGCACCAAACCTACCCAGACAATCATCGCCATCATCGCAATAACTGATCTCTTAGCCATGACATACACCTTGTATTTTAGTTTTTAACTTAAATACAGAATAGCCCCATTTATTTAGAGTTGTTGTGTCTTTCATCTCACATGGATTTCAAAACTTATTGAGACTTAGCCAACCGAAAACCTGTATTATCCCGTCTATGCTCTGGCGGACACCAGTAACGAGCCGCACATCGAGCCGCGCTGGCAGAATAACGCCATGAACCGCCACGCACTATCCGATGTTCACCTGAACTCGGGCCAGTCGGGTTTCGCCGTAGACTTGACGAATGAACCTCTTGATACCAATCGGAACACCATTCTGCTACATTACCAGCCATATCTATCAAACCATAGGCACTAGCGCCATCAGGATATTGATTAACCGGTGTCGTCATACCAGGGCCATCTTCACGAGTGTTACACTTACTGGCGTCGAAATCCATGCCCCAAGGATAAACTCGGCTGTCAGTACCTCGCGCTGCTTTTTCCCATTCAGCCTCAGTTGGGAGGCGGTAAGCAAGCCCGGTATGTTGACTGAGCCATGTTGTATAAGCCATCGCTTCATCCCAGATAATGTTGACAACCGGATTATTGATGCGATCAGTCGGCGGTGTACAACCATTCCAGTGCTGGGGAGCAGGTTGATTTGGATTGGCTTTCAGAAAAGCCTGGTACTGCTGGTTAGTTACAGGATATTTTGCGATTCCAAATCTATCCAAGTACACTTCATGGAATGGAGTATTAAATGGAGTCTCGTTAATAACACCGCCAGCAGTACCCATGGCAAAAGCCCCTTCGAGAATTTTAATCATTTCTGGCTCAAACATAGATTATCTTCCTTCCCAACTGGTGTTATACCTTGCGGAAAAGCCAGATAAAACCCGAGGCCATCTGGTTGATGATTACTGTCAATTCCATACTCTAAAGTCTACGATCCACTACTAGAATGTATAAGTAAGTCCCGCATAAAGAAGCATCGAGAATTACTTTAAAGCCACCACCCAACCACCTGCACCGTAAACTTGGACTGCCATCATCTGCCGCCTGATACCTTGTCATCAGCACTTTGCTAGGATCAGTGGCAGCTTCATGCACCATCTGCCAAGTGACAGTTCTTGGTTGTGGCTTAACATACTTTGGCCCGTCTCTGCCATGGCGTATCTTTTTGGCCTGCCGACTGACCAATGTTAATATAAAAGAATCGCTTAGAAGGTGTTCCCCGAGCAAAAGGACCAGTGAAGTTTGGTTTTTTAGTCCGTTGGTTGGGTTTGACAACAGCCTGAAATTCAAAAACAATATCATCTCCCGTAGACATAGTGGTAGAAACGAAACGTCCGTTATCATCCTGTAAGCAATAAAGCACGCCATTGGGAGGCTTGAGGAGAACAATGCGAAGTGTGACTTGATATTCCATTATTGAAGACTGTTAGAATAGTCCTTTAAAAAAGCACACGCAACGTAGCCACACTTGCGTATGCAAATCCGTGTTATATCAGACCTATATCCAGAGTTTAAAGGTACAGAAGCAAATGCTTCCATTATTCTACGACCAGCATCAGTACTACCATTCCAATAGATGGTTTCTATTAGCTAAAATATCTGTACGGACAGACAAATATAAATTATATCCCCTAACCCACACCTCACCATTTTAACAAGTCTGCATGGCGGTAGTAACATTTACAATGCACCGTACACCTGTTACATTACT
>JYMV01011500.1_pt1 | contig 11399 bp, 9 predicted proteins | sample 338911 | NCBI WGS metagenome assembly JYMV01 (sample SAMN03354496, study PRJNA234377) | hydrothermal vent metagenome | biome: Deep sea; feature: Hydrothermal plumes at the Eastern Lau Spreading Center, Western Pacific Ocean; material: Seawater | place: Tonga | collected 2009 | depth 2000 m m
ATACGTATTCTTGCCGTATAAGTAGTTTTATTATCCGCCGTTATTCTTTCCATTATATTTGCCATTACTCTCCTTATTATTATAATTGCTAATAATTATCTAACTGATATAATTATTTAAGTTATACTTGTGCCTCTATAAATAGGCGAAAGTATCCATGTAAGATCTTAGTATTAATTGGCGTGGAAATTTCTTAATGGCGTAAGGGCCTTAAATGTATAAGGCTTATACTTGCGTAAGGCTTAGGGGATATTTAAAAACTTATTTCCAACTGGCACAGGAGTGGCACATGGAAGGTAAAAATGTAAAAGGCCTTTCCCGTGATTATTGATTAAAGCTGGCTCCCCAAGCCAGGCTCGAACCAGCGACCCGATGATCATGCGTCATAAGTTCGAGGTGATTCAGGGGGGTCTGTCTGTGGCAGAATTGCAGCCTCTGGGCTGTCAACTTTCATATTTTCTTCAACTTCAGGTTCGGGATCAATCACTGCTATTGGCATACGTTCAAGAGCAATTTCTAAGACTTTTTCTATGGTTTGCACAGGAATAATTTCCAAACCACTCTGTATTTCTTCCGGGATTTCACTCAAATCTTTTTTATTTTTGTGAGGTATAATCACAGTAGAAATTAAACCCCGTTTTGCTGCAAGAAGTTTTTCTTTTAATCCGCCAATCGCTAAAACCTTGCCGCGCAAAGTAGTTTCTCCTGTCATTGCTACTTCCTTTCTGACAGGAATGGAAGTAAATGCACTGACTATAGAAGTCGCAATAGTTACTCCAGCGGAAGGACCGTCTTTGGGAACAGCTCCCGAAGGAACATGAATGTGAATGTCGGTTTTTTCGAACACGGAAGAAAATATCCCCAACTGATTTGCATTAGTGCGTACATAACTCAGTGCTGCCTGTGCCGACTCTTTCATCACATCCCCAAGTTTTCCCGTCAACTGTAATTTACCTGTACCCTTCATAATATTAACTTCCGTTACCAAAAGTTCTCCTCCGGCCTGTGTCCAGGCTAAACCGCAAGAGGTGCCAATTTCATTTTTTTCTTCGGCTTTTCCATGTTTGTAACTTTGTACACCCAAATATTTTTGCACCCGCAGTGGAGTAACAACGACTTTGTTAAGGTTCGTTTTCTTTACCAACTGGGTTGCAACTTTGCGGCATGTTTTGGCAATTTCCCGTTCAAGATTTCGGACTCCGGCTTCCCTGGTGTAATTCCGGATAATTTTCAGGATGGCTTTTTGCTGAAACTGAATTCTTTTTGATGTCAGTCCATTTTCATCCATCTGTTTTGGGAGGAGATGTTTGCGGGCAATGTTTTCTTTCTCCAGCTCAGTGTAGCCGGAAAGTCGGATAACTTCCATTCTGTCTTTCAGTGCAGGCGGAATGTTTTGAGGGACATTGGCTGTACAGAAAAATAAGACATCCGAAACATCGAACTCTACTTCCAAATAATGGTCCATGAAAGTGTGGTTCTGTTCCGGGTCAAGTACTTCCAATAAGGCTGCAGCAGGATCTCCCATCACGCCATGAGACATCTTGTCTATTTCATCAAAGAGAAGCAGGGGATTGTTGAATTTTGTTTTCCGCAAAGATTGGATAACTTTTCCAGGCATGGCACCAATATAAGTCCTGCGATGCCCTCTGATTTCGGCTTCATCACGTATTCCTCCCAGACTTACGCGTGCAAATTTTCTTCCCAGAGCTTCTGCAACAGAACGCGCCAGGGATGTCTTTCCAACACCAGGAGGTCCCACCAGACAAATAATTGGACCTTTCATTTTGCCTACCTGCTGAGCTACAGCAAGATATTCTATAATACGTTCTTTTACTTTTTCCAAACCGTAGTGCTGAGCATCCAGGACTTTTTCAGCTTTTTCCAGGTCGAAGTTATCTTCCGTTTTTTCTGCCCAGGGCATGCTGAGCAGCCAGTCAATATAATTTCGAACGACATTTGCTTCTGAAGACATAGAGGGCATCATTTTGAGTTTTTGAAGTTCCTTTTCTGCCATTTCTCTAGCTTCATCAGAAAGTTTAATTTCCTCAATTTTCTTAGCATACTCATCCATTTCAGCTTTACTGTCTTCTCCGTGACCCAACTCTTTCTGGATAGCCTTAACTTGTTCATTGAGGTAGTATTCTTTCTGTGTCCGGCCAATTTGCCCCTGGACGCGCTCCTTTAGTTTTCGTTCAACTTTTTTGAATTCTTTTTCTTCAAGCATCCGGCCATAGACTATTTCGAGCCGTCTTTTTGGATCCGAGTTTTCCAGCAAATCCTGTTTCTTTTGCAAATCCATGTTCAGAAGCGGAGCGATACGGTCTGCAAGAATATGCGGTTCTTCTGATTCAATGGACAATTTTTCGATTCCTTCAGTTCTTTTTTTAACGTCCTTCAGGTAGCGTTTAAATTCGGCGCGGACATTTTTACTGAGGGCCAATAATTCCGGTGCCTTGGAAACTTGTTCCGGGATTGGTTCCACTACTGCAGCAAAATGGGGCTCTTCCATGTGTGCCTCAATTAGACGGCCTCTCGATTTTGCTTCAAAGAGTGCTTTAATGGTACCATTATGGAGACGCATTATTTGCAAAACCTTACCTATTGTTCCTACTCGAAACAGATCCTTTGCTTCAGGTTCTTCAACCAACGGATCTTCTTGAGCAACAACGAAAATTTGACGGTCTCCGTCAAGTGCTTTTTCCAGTGAGGCAATAGAGAGTGAGCGGCCGATGAAAAACGGTGCGGTCATGTGGGGGAACACGACGATATCACGCATAGGCAACATTGGCAGCGCAATCTGGTTTTGTGCAGTATTTTTTTCCTGGTCTTTTCCTGACATAAACTACCTTTAAATTGGCTAAGTGAGTGAAGTAGGAAAACATTCCTGAATCTTGAGAACCGAAAGAATCCAGATTTGATGCTTAATCCTAATTCATAAATCTTAAACTTCCAAGTCCATAAACTTATTATTACTTTATCTATTTGCAGCTTAAATCGCAAGTAATCAAGGTTCTAAGGCAAAATTAATAATCCGCTTCATAAAGGAGGCAAAGCAGCAGCACTCATTTCCACACAGATTTTGTCTCCATCATAGTAGCGATCTACTTCCTGAAATTCCTTCCTGTGATTCTGACTTCCTACAACGCTGCGCAGGTGAAATTCAGCTGTTTGCCTTGCATACAAGACGGCATCATCCGCAAGAAGTGCGCAAGCCCTGCCTTTAACTATGACGTCAAGCTTACCCCGATCTGCAACCTTATATTCCGGATCATAAGAAGCCAGAAATTTATTTCCAGTAGAGGAACATCCACTGAACAGAATTTGGCTAATTATGAAAAACAGGATTATTTGTCGCATTTTTTAGTGAAGTCTTGACAACTCTTGAGTCGTTCTCCAAACTATTTTTTACATTAATTACGTTCATAGAATATATATTTTTGGATTCAGGTACCTTAAAGTTGGTAACAGAACATAAACAGTTTCCGAATTTTATCTGGTCTGTTCTCAGGATCCACTCAAACCGGAATAGCCGGAAACTTATTCTTCTATGAAAAACTCTTGATCAAACTTTAAGAAGTGCAACCTTCATGCAGATCACACAGTCTAAGCAATTGTTTTCTCGCGCCCAGCAAAGAATACCTGGAGGCGTAAACAGTCCTGTCCGTGCTTTCAAATCAGTAAACATGACACCGCTTTTTATCACCCGTGCTCAGGGTTCAAAACTGTATGACGCGGATGGTAATGAATTTATTGATTTTGTCGGCTCCTGGGGACCTATGATTTTAGGACACGCACATACAGAAGTTGTCAGAAAACTTGAAGAAACTCTACTGAAAGGAACTTCTTTTGGTGCTCCCACCGAGGGAGAAATTTTGTTAGCCGAAATGGTCTGCGAGGCGGTGCCCAGTGTTGAAATGCTGCGTTTGGTTAATTCCGGTTCTGAAGCCGCTATGGCAGTTCTTAGGGTTGCCCGTGGATATACAGGCCGAGATAAAATAATTAAATTTGAGGGTTGCTACCACGGCAGCGTGGACCCCTTACTCGTACAGGCCGGATCCGGAGCAATGACTTTAGGAATTCCGGATTCTCCGGGAGTTCCAGCATCTTTTGTTGAACATACGCTGCAGGCGAAATTCAATGATCTGGATTCTGTCATCAAACTGGTTGAAGAAAACTCCAGTAAAATTGCTGCAGTTATTATTGAACCTGTTGCAGGTAATATGGGCATGATTCCTCCTGAACACGGATTTTTACAGGGCTTGCGTGACTTGTGTGACCGCGAGGGTATTTTGCTTATTTTTGATGAAGTGATGAGTGGGTTCCGGGTTGATTACGGAGGTGCTCAGGCACTGTTTGGGGTGCTTCCGGACATGAGTATTTTCGGAAAAATTATCGGAGGCGGACTCCCCGTTGGCGCATATGGTGGACGTCAGGATATCATGCTTCAAGTTGCACCTGCCGGCCCCGTTTATCAGGCTGGTACGCTGTCTGGGAATCCTCTGGCAGTAGCCGCAGGTTTGTCGACTTTGGAGATTTTAAGAAAGGAAAATCCTTACCCTGAACTTGGACAAAAAACATCATGGCTTTCAGGAGAGTTTCAATCGGCAGCAGAATCAGCTGGAGTCCCGCTGCAGACGCAGGCCATGGGTGGTATGTTCGGATTTTTCTTTTCTGAAACTCCGGTACGTAATTACCAGGACGCACTCAACTCTGATGTGGAGCGCTTCACCCGGTTTTTCCGCAGTATGCTAAATCAGGGGATTTATCTGGCACCCTCCGCTTTTGAATCGCTTTTTGTTTCTACCGCTCATTCAGAGCAGGATCTGGAACGTACAGCCAGGGCATTTCGTAAGGCACTGCAAGAAAAATGATTTAACTGATATTGGCAAAGTCTTACCGTAACGTCCACCTGTAATCAGTGATTATTTCCAGTTTGAAACTGGTTTTTCATCTGGATGAGTAATCTCATTGATTCGCACTCCGTAACTGTCATTTACCACAACTACCTCACCTCTGGCAATTAAACGGTCACCAATTAACACATCAATCGGTGATCCAACTATTTTCTCAAACATCACTACAGATCCTAGTTCCCATTGCATAACTTTTTGCAGGGATATATCTGTCCTGGCAATTTCAGCCTGCAAAACATGCGAAGCATCTGCTAAAAACTTTAACTGATGAAGAGTGGATCCCTTTTCTGGAGTTTCAATGTCCATGGACGGTTTTGTACAGTTTGCTAAATATTAATTGCCTGACAAAAAATTGAAATATTTTTTCCCAGCAGTGTGAGAAACAGTTTATTTGATTACAGAAAAAAATATCTATAACTTGCTGAATAATAATATTATTCAATAATATCAATAAGTAATTATCAGATTTATGATGACAACCGCAAGGTTTTTCATGAAAAAGTACTAAAAGCTTTTCACTTCTGTTGTTTGAGGCCCTTTTCCAACAAGGTGAGCCCACGTGAAAAATAGTCGTACTTCTTTCGATTCTTCTCCTTTGCCATTCTGGGCAAAGCGAAGCGCAGACCCGGAATCAAGGGGAAATGTTTCAAATCTTGTACTCAAGCTGATCGGTGATCCGGATCCCGAATCATCCGGGATGACAAAAGAAATACTTTTTCAGTGAGCCCTATCTAAACAGGTCTAGATGACAATATAACCTAATTTTCAATTTTATTCATGAACTACATTTATTAACAGTTGACTTGTTTTATTAAACTTGCGATTATCAGTCCAGTTTGATCTACTGTTAGTTGCAATTCACATTATAGGGTCGTCTATGACCAATGACACAATTAGTTAGGAGAGTGCACTATGTTTGGTTTAGGTATTTGGGAACTTTTGATTATTTTGGCTATTATCGTAGTTTTGTTTGGAGCAAAACGCTTACCTCTGATTGGTGAGGGACTTGGCGGAATGATTACCAATTTTAAAAGTGCAACAAAGAAAAACAAAGAAGATCAGTCAAAAATTGATGAAAATACTACTGTAATTAAAGAGGACTCGACTGTCAGCAAAGAAGATGTAATTGTCAGCAAAGAAGGTAACAGCTGAATGAATTATCTTTTTTTTGGTCTGGGACGAATAACCAGGTTCATGCTGACGTGCAACTCTTTGAGTCGGGCAATGACTGGAACGATTGCACCGTAGTCAACTTTTTCATCAGCTTCTACATCAACCATCCACGGCTGTTTCTGCTTCTTAGTCCATTGTCGAATTTTATCCTGGAGAATCCGCTGACTTTCATCGTCTTTACTGCCGCCGATACGCGTATTTCCTAAATACAGTACCCCTGCCTTATCAATCACCACTTTTAGCGGTTCCTGCAAAGGCTTCATTACATCCTGGTTGTAGCTGTCTTCCGGAAGATCCACCTGTATCACATGATTTACGATTGGAGCCGTTATCATAAAGATGATCAACAATACCAGCAGTACGTCAACAAATGGTGTAACGTTGATCTCACTCAGTGGCTCATTCTCTTCCCAGGAGCCTCCCATTCACTATCCATTCAAAACGATTAGTTATTTCCATGCCAAAATTTCGCATGGTATTAGTTAATAGACGAGCCTGATTGCGAAAATGATTGTAAGCCATCAATGCAGGAATTGCGGCAAGCAATCCTGCAGCAGTTGCAACCAGAGCCTCAGAAATACCTGGTGCAACTGAAGCAAGACTTGTTACTCCCGTTGTTCCAATGCTCTGAAAAGAGTTGATAATTCCTAAGACAGTTCCAAATAATCCAATGAAGGGTGCTGCACTAGAAATGGTTGCAAGAATATTTAAACGGTTTTCAATGAAAGAGTACCGTTCATTGATTGCCTTTTCAATCACTCGTTGCAACTGTTGACTGAGATAAGGGAGCATCGAATTGCTTTCTGATATGTCCGGAGAAGAACGCTGAATGCGTTGACTCATTCGCGCTGCCTCCTGATAGGTGGCAGAAAAAATGAATGAAAAAGCAGAAAAAAGATACTCTGAAGAAACTTTTTTGATTTGATTCAGGCTGGACTCGTTCAGGTAGATTTGATAGAACTTTTGGTCTTCTTTGCGGATGTTGTGGTACTGAAGCGCCTTAATTATGATGATGGCCCAGGAAAGGGCCGACATCAAAGCCAAAATGAGCAGCACCAGCTTTGCAATCAAACTGCCACCCAATACCATCCCGACTATGCTCGTTTCTCCTAACCATTCGGTGAGCATAATTCAAAGAGTAGTCGAAATTCGTGACAGAGTTACAAAGTGTTTACAGACGGGTGAACTCTACTCGCCGATTTTTTCTCCAGGCAACTTCATTACTTCCCTGATCTGCAGGACGTTCCTCGCCGAAACTGACCAATGAAAATTGTGATGGACTGGCTCCCAGGCTGATCAGGTAGTCAAAGACAGCTTTTGCACGCCGTTCCCCCAATGCCAGATTGTATTCATTGGTACCTCGCTCATCACAGTGACCTTCCAATTGAATCTGGACGTCCGGATTTTCAGCAATCCATTCATAGTTTTTCTGGAGAGCTTCTCCGAAGGCAGTAGTGATAATACTCTTGTCGTAGGCAAAGTAGACCATTTCCAAATCATAAATTGCCACATCTGATTCCTCTGGAGGAGCTGAGATGATAGTGACAGCTTTCGGAGCTTCAACACTTTTTTCGGCATCTTGTTCTACCGCAATTTGAGCCTCTTCTTTTACCACCTCTTCCTGTTGTTGAGCAATTACTACTTCAGCTTCCTTTTCTTCAACAGCTTTTTGCACTTCTGCAGATTTTTGCACTTCTACAGTTTCTTCCACTTCTACTGGTTTCGGTTCTGGTTTCGGTTCTGGTTTCGGTTCTGGTTTCGGTTCTGGTTTCGGTTCTGGCTCAGGCTTCGGTGGATCTGGCTCTGGCTCAGGCTTCGGTGGATCTGGCTTCGGTTCTTCTGCCTTAGGTTCTTCAGGTGGAGCTGGATCAGGTTTTTTGTCGCAACCTGCAGAAAACAAAGCTACCATACTTGCCAAAATAATCAGAAAATATATTTTTTTCATTACGTACCTCTTATTTGTTGAAAAATTTTGTACAGGAAAGCTTCTGTCCTAAATATGCGAAACAGTAAAACCTCCAGCTCTTACCCCTTTTCAAGGTGCAAGTGGGATGCCTAATTAAGCATCCTGGCAAAAAATTGATGAGTTACCAAATGCACAAAAACTAACTAGTAACCTTTTCCGGCCAATTATTGCAAGATTATTACAAGCAGTGAAAATCAACTAAAACTGACTTTATTTCTTTGTCTGAGGAACTATATACTTCATAATATTGTCTAAATTCCGCTTAGTATTCCATAATTTGTCAAAATTGTCCATCCTTAAATTCCACTTCTAGCTTTTCCCCATCGGGGAAAAAAAGAGTCCCCTTTCCATTTGGAACACCATTTTTGATTTCACCCTCATATTTACTATTTATTTTCTCATCCCCATTTTTGAACCAAACCCATTCAGTATAAATCAACTCACCAAACAGAACCCCGCCACAAACCGGGTCTTCTATGTATAACTGATGACATATTTTTTCCCGAGCCATTTCACCGTAAGGGTCGTCACTTTTCTTCAGGGCTAGTAGCAATGACTTTTGTTCTTCGTCTTTCCCCATTTTACCCAGTAATTCGCTTGCTTCGAATATTGACCGACTTCTATATGGACTATTTGGGTAGTCAGAAATCAATGCACCGTAGTAGCCGAGACTTAGTTCCATTAAACCCTTATTCTTTTGAGTCTCTGCCAACAACAAAATTAATAAATCTTTTTGCAAGTTGTTCCCTTTGTTTATCAATTCTAAAACTAGAGCCTCAAGTGTGCTGGTTTCACCCACAGAGGCCAGAGCCAATATTGTAGCAAATTGATTCAATTCTGAAAGCTGTGAACTGCTGCTTTTTCTTTGATATTCCTCCAGCTTTTCTTCAAGTATAGAGATTTTAAATTTCAGTGAACTAATTGTTTCAGATAATTTAAGATTGCTTCTAGTCAGAGTCTCTATTTTTGCGTTTTGCGGCTCCAAAAGAGCCAACTGTTCGCCAGCCAGCTTTGAGGAATTTTCTTTAAGCTGCATCATTTCGAGATGTAAACGCGCTACTATCCGCTTAACCTTTTTAACGTCATCAGCTCCAACAGCAACTGATGAAGATAATGACAAAAATACAACGCACAGAATAGCTTTGAGGGAAAGCCGTCTCAAAATAATAGGAAAAAAAATACTCATAAATTTAGCGTAATCCAGAATTCCAGGAGGGTGATGTTTCATCAACTCCACGAACAGATTTGGTAAGTCTTTGAGCAGAGCTTCCTGAAGAAAGAGAATAATAGATTTTCCAGTTCTGTTGACCTGTTATTTTAGCCTGATACGCTACTATAGAACCATCTGAAGACCATACAGGACTCTCAGCCTGCATACCTTTTGGTGAAACTTGGGTTTCAAAACCTAATGGATCATCCGCTAAAACACGAAAGATAACTGATTTACTATTGCGTACACCGTTATACGCAATCATAGTACCATCTGGTGACCAGGAAGGAGACGAATTATAATTGCCTTTATTTGTGAGCCGCGTTGTTTTTTTTGTACTCAAATTCAATAAATAAATCTGAGGAGTTCCTGTTCGGTCAGATATGTACGCAAGCTTTTCTCCATCTGGAGAAAGAGCTGGTTCAGTTTCAATGGCCATATGTTTAGTTAACTTGTGTAACATTTCCAATGAAGGTCCAGTTCCTCCAGAAACAAGCGTGTATTCGAAAAGATCTGTATTTCTTTCACCAACATATTTTGCAAGATAAATATTTCCGTTATTTCCCCATGTTGCACTGCTGCTGCTGCCTTCAGTAAAATATAGACTCTTGCTCTTTAATCTTAACGGAATGAAACCTTGCCAAATAACTTCTGATCCACGACCCGTTTGAGCAGAATAGATAATGGCGTCCCCTTTTGGACTCCAGCTTACACCAGTATTATTAAATAAATTATATGTAATTTGTTTTTGAATTTCTGAGCCAAAACGTTTCATTACGAGAGAGTTTTTATTTTCCCCTTTTTTTGTTTCTGACCATACAATAATGCCACCCAAAGAGCCTTGGATGCCCATTAAATTCTTTATTAGAAAATTACCCAACTGAGATGATTTTAAATTAACATATTCCTTATCCTGATCACGGAATTTCATTCCTGTTGTAATTGGCTCAAAACCCTCACCTTGAGCACCAGACAATGTAACTGAAACTATTTTTTGGTCATTAGTTGGACTTATTTTAAGATTAAAAGTGGGCTCTGCTGAATCTTCTACTATATTAAACAGCAAAGTTTTCCCCATTTGACTCCGTAACTGTTCAACAAGCAGATCAACTAAGTCAGAATCACCGGATTTATTAATGGAAAGGTTGAGTTTTTCTATACCAGGTTTGTTAATATCAAAAAATTCAATAGCCAAAGCTGGCAAAACTAGATAGAGCGAAACTCCAACAATTAGGATTAGCTTAAATAAAATTTTCATACAGTCTCCTGTGTTTCTGGTTTAAAAGTTAATACACAAAATAAAGTGTATTCCTTGTTATTCAACAAGTATTTTATATGAAATATTTTCCATATTGGGCGTAAATTTTAGCCCGATCTCAGTCAGTTTGCCATCAAAATCGTCAGGCAAAGGTGGCAAAGTCTTAAATTTAGCAAACACGGATTTCAGCGACTGATCAAAAATCCTGTTCCCTGAAACTTTAACAAATGAATATTGCAGCAATGTACCATCTTTTGCGATAATGAGCCTCACCTTCAGTTCCAGGTGCGGACTTAATTGAGCCGGTAATGTCCATTGTTCTACAATGTAACTGTAAACTACCTGCCCGTAATTACTGCTCTGCACAACTCCTAATTTTTTAATCTTCCTCGCAATTTTTGATTTTCCCTTAGCAAAAAGGGCTGAGTTTTTTGTAATTACTTCCCCTACCTGAACTTTGCCTGTTTTAGAAATTTCACCCTGTTTTCGTAAATTTTTGAGGTTTAAATTTTTCGTATCTAATTTAAATCCCTTTAATATCTTTCCAAGTGAAATTGTTTTATTTTTAGCAGATTCAGGAATTGTTTGCTCTAAAGCCTTCAAATCTTCCAAGGAAAGTTTTTTTAACTCTGACAACTCTTTTGAAATAGTTGCAACCTCCCTGGAATCACCTTCTCCTTTAACCAAGGTTTCATCCTCCTCCACAATCTCAGGTTGATCCGGTTTATCTGCTTGTGTAACAGCAGTTTCTTTTTGATCTTCAATATCAGTCTTATCTTCGCCCAAATCCGCCAATTTCTCTGTCTTGTCAGTTTCAGGTTCAACTTCTATTTTCCTTTCTTCAACTGCTTCAGTTTTTTTCCTTTCTTCAACTGCATC
>JYMV01036491.1_pt1 | contig 11399 bp, 11 predicted proteins | sample 338911 | NCBI WGS metagenome assembly JYMV01 (sample SAMN03354496, study PRJNA234377) | hydrothermal vent metagenome | biome: Deep sea; feature: Hydrothermal plumes at the Eastern Lau Spreading Center, Western Pacific Ocean; material: Seawater | place: Tonga | collected 2009 | depth 2000 m m
GTGACCACCGTAAATTAGGGAAAGAGTTACAATTATTTACGTTCTCTCAAAAAGTAGGTCAAGGTTTACCACTTTGGTTACCTAAAGGAGCCGCTTTACGTGAGCGTTTAGAAAACTTCTTGAAAAAAGCACAACAAAAAGCCGGTTACGAGCAAGTAGTTTCGCCACACATTGGTCAGAAAGAATTATACGTAACTTCTGGTCATTACGCCAAATATGGTGAAGACAGCTTTCAGCCTATAAAAACCCCAAGTGAAGACGAAGAGTTTTTATTAAAACCGATGAACTGCCCTCACCACTGTGAAATTTTTAATTCACAATCGTGGAGCTATCGTGATTTACCAAAACGTTTTGCCGAATTTGGTACAGTTTATCGTTACGAGCAAAGCGGTGAGTTACATGGTTTAACTCGTGTAAGAGGCTTTACCCAAGATGATGCGCATATTTTTTGTACGCCAAATCAATTAGATGAAGAATTTAAGAAAGTGATCGATTTGGTATTGTACGTTTTCGGTTCATTAGGTTTTGAAAACTTTAACGCTCAGGTTTCGTTAAGAGACCCTGAGAATAAAGAAAAATATATTGGTGAAGAAGAAAATTGGGTAAAAGCAGAAAATGCAATTATCAATGCTGCCAAAGAAAAAGATTTAAACTATGTCATCGAGACAGGTGAAGCTGCCTTTTACGGTCCTAAGTTAGACTTTATGGTTAAAGATGCCTTAGGAAGAAGCTGGCAGTTAGGTACCATTCAGGTAGATTACAATTTACCGGAGCGTTTCGATTTAACTTACAAAGGTAGTGACAATGACCTTCACCGCCCGGTTATGATTCACCGAGCACCATTTGGAAGTATGGAACGTTTTATCGCTATTTTATTAGAACATACCGGTGGTAATTTTCCATTATGGCTCATGCCAGAACAAGCTATCGTTCTGTCTTTGAGTGAGAAATATGAAAATTATACCAAAAAAGTTTTAAATTTGTTAGAAAATCACGAAATTCGCGGCCTTGCTGATAATCGCAGCGAGACCATGGGTAAAAAGATCCGTGAGGCAGAAATGAATAAATTGCCGTATATGCTAATTGTTGGTGAACAAGAAGAGCAAGACGGCACGGTTTCTGTACGTAAACACGGTGGAGAGGATTTAGGAGCAATGACCGTTGAGCAGTTTGCTGAATTGATCAATGCAGAAGTAAATTCATCTCTAAAATCATTTGAAGTTTAATTTAAAATTATATAGTCATAGCAATACGTAGAAAAAAATCGAGAGGTCCGTTAAGACAAATTAAGGAAGATCCGCATAGAATTAATGATAAAATTCGTGCGAAAGAAGTTCGTTTAGTAGGTGATAACGTTGAAATGGATGTTTACCCTATTAAGAAAGCTCTTGCCATCGCTGAAGAACTTGGGTTAGATTTGGTAGAAATTTCACCAAACGCAAACCCTCCTGTTGTAAAGGCAATGGAGTACAAGAAGTTTCTTTACGAGCAAAAGAAGAGAGAAAAAGCCATCAAAGCAAAAGCTACTAAGGTAGTGATCAAAGAAATTCGTTTTGGTCCTAATACAGACGATCACGATTACGAATTCAAAAAGAATCACGCACAAAAATTCTTAGAAGAAGGCGCTAAACTTAAGGCTTACGTTTTCTTTAAAGGGCGTTCTATTGTATTTAAAGATAAAGGTGAAATTTTATTACTTCGTCTTGCTCAAGATTTAGAAGAGTTTGGTAAAGTAGAGCAAATGCCTAAGTTAGAAGGAAAGCGTATGACCATGTTTATGGCTCCTAAAAAAACAAAATAACAGATTTTTCTGTTGAAGATAATATAAGTCGAGATAATTAAAATAAGGATAACAATGCCTAAAATGAAAACTAAATCTAGTGCCAAAAAACGTTTCAAGTTAACCGGTACTGGTAAAATTAAAAGAAAGCACGCGTTTAAAAGTCACATCTTAACCAAGAAGTCTAAAAAGCGTAAGCTTGCATTAACCCATAGTACATTAGTACATGAGGCTGATGAAAATAATGTTAAACTACAATTACGTTTAAAGTAATCACGGTTTAACCGGTTCAATTAAATTTTAAACCCTGGAGTCGGGCTCAATTAAAGTACCATTGTAACGATGGACGCCTGCTACAAAAAATAATAAATTATGCCAAGATCAGTAAATTCTGTTGCTTCAAGAGCTAGAAGAAAAAAAGTAATGAAGCAAGCCAAAGGTTACTTCGGACGTCGTAAAAACGTTTGGACTGTAGCCAAAAATGCGGTTGAAAAAGCAATGTTGTATAGCTATAGAGACCGTAAAGCTAAAAAAAGAAATTTCCGTTCGTTATGGATTGCTCGTATTAACGCAGCAGCTCGTTTAAACGGAATGTCTTACTCTCAGTTTATGGGTAAAGTAAAAGCTAACGAGATTGAGTTAAACCGTAAAGTTCTTGCGGATTTAGCGATGAATCACCCGGAAGCTTTTAAAGCCATCGTAGAGAAAGTAAAATAAATACAACAAACCAATTATCTCACTTATATCAAAAATCCGGTTCAAAAATTTTGAACCGGATTTTTAATTTAATCACTAAAACCTCAACCTATGAATTTTTCTCAAGTTAAACTCGTTGTGACCGATATGGACGGTACTTTACTTAATTCTAAAAATGAAGTTAGTCCTCGATTTTTTGAAATTTATGAAGAGTTAAAAAAGAGAAATATCCATTTTGTCGCAGCTAGTGGTAGGCAATTATTCAGCATCAAAGAAAAACTATCTCCTATTAAAGATGAAATCTATGTAATTGCTGAAAACGGCGGGATCACCCTAAAAGCTGAAGAGGTTTTAAATACGTACACACTTCCCCTAAACGAAGTACAAGAAATCATCAAAATCATTCGCGAAATCGATCAGGCAGAAATGGTGATTTGCGGAAAAAAAAGAGCTTACATCGAAAGTAAAGATCAAGATTTTATTGACTTCTTTAAAGAATTTTATGTAGAATACACTCAAGTTGATGATCTTTTAAATGTTGAAGATGACGACTTTTTTAAAATTGCAGTTTATCACCCAACCGATGCTGAAAAGCACATCTACCCTTCTGCACAAAGTTTTGAACATAAATTTAAAGTGAAAGTCTCTGGTGAGCATTGGGTCGATCTATCAGGCTTAGAAACTCATAAAGGTAATGCGCTACAAAAACTTCAAGATCAACTTGGGGTCGATAAATCTCAAACAATGGTGTTTGGCGATTATAATAATGATTTAGAAATGCTTCAATTGGCAGATTTTAGTTTCGCCATGGCTAATGCCCATCCTAACGTAAAAAAGACGGCAAATTACAGCACAAAAAGTAATGATGAATTAGGCGTAGAAAGTATTTTAGAAAAAGTTATTCTCCCATAAGTGTTAAGACAAGTTTTCTAGCACCGCCGTGATTTCTAAATTCACCCAAATAAATCCCTTGCCACGTTCCTAAATTTAAACAGCCGTTGGTTACCGGTATTTCTACGCTACTTCCCATTAGTGAAGATTTAATATGTGCAGGCATATCGTCTGCACCTTCATAGGTATGTTTGTAGTAAGGCATATTCTCGGGAACCAATTTATTAATATGGCTTTCAAAATCGTCTCGAACAGTTGGGTCGGCATTTTCATTTACAGTTAAACCGGCAGATGTATGCTTCATAAACACTTTTAAAATTCCTGCGGAAATTTCTTTTAACTCATGTAATTCTGCTTCAATTTCTGAAGTAATGAGATGAAAACCTCTTGATTTGGGTTGAAGCCGAATTTCTTTTTGAATCACTTTCATCTTTATTTTTCTTGAATTTGCTTAAATTTAAAATTTATTCGATTTCAATGAAACTACTTGCCTTTTTTATTTCTTTTTTCATCATTCAAGTTATTACTGCACAACAAGTAGATTTCACCCATATCGACTTTCAAAAAATTTATCGCGTTGGCAATTCTGATGAAGTTTTTCTTCCGCTAGGTGATATTTCTTTTGTCGATAAAGTGACTTATTTTAAAGAAGGAAATCCAAAAGCTGAAAAAGCTTATACCAATACCGATCACGCTTTAGGAGCTCCCGATTATGTAAAATATCCCGACAAAACCTATCTTTCTTTAGGTTGCGGTGGCGAATTAGTGGTGGAGTTTAAAAACAATGGTTTTATCGATATCGACGGTCCCGATCTATATTTTTTTGAAGTAGGTCCTTCTGTTGAAGCTTTTGAAGTCTATATTTCAAAGGATGGTAAAAACTGGATTTACGTACAAGATACTTCCGGGGGTTCGAGTTATGTCGATATTGCTTCCGTAGAAAAAAGTAAAACCAAAGACATTTACTATTATATTAAATTGAAAGATTTAGGTTCGTTTTGCGATGGCCCGACCGCCGGTGCCGATATTGATGCTATCGGAACGATTGGTGGCGTTTTAAAAGTAAATATCGATGCTAATTTATTGTTTGATTTAGATAAATTTCAACTGAAAAGTAAAGCACTTTCTACCCTCGATAATTTTTTAATCGGACTCCATAAAATTCCTCAAGCCGAAGTTATTATTGAAGGCCATACCGACGCGCAAGCTTCTCACGAATATAACCAAGAATTAGGCTTAAATCGTGCAAAAAGTGTTGAAGCTTATTTACTTCAGCATTTAAAAGAGAAAGCTGAAAATTATGAGTTTCAGGTAAAATCACAAGGTGAAACGCAACCAATTGCAACCAATAAAACTGCCATCGGTAGACAAAAAAACAGACGGGTAGAAATTATCGTGATCCCGTCTGAAGATTTTTATAAACCACCTCGATAAATTAGGTTTTTTGCTTTTTCTTTCTCGCTGCCGGGAATAGAACATTATTCAAAATAAGTCGGTAACCGGGTGAGTTGGGATGCAAAGAAAGTTCGGTTTTTGGGTCACCTACTTTATGCTGATAATCTTCTGGATCGTGGCCACCGTAGAACGTAAAAAAACCTTTCCCTTTAATTCCATGAATATAACGCGCTTCTCCGTTGGTTTTATTTTCACCCATTACTAAAACGGTAGGTTTAATTTCAGATCTTTTAAACGAAGTAGTTTGCCCCATAAAACCTTTCACCAAAGAAGTATGATTTTGGCAAAGCATCGTTGGAATAGGATCCCATTTAGCTGAATAATTCATCAATGAAAAATAGTCGGTTTCTTTGGGTATTCTTCTCTGCGTAGTCATATCGATCGATGAAAACTCATAAACCATCGGGCTTCGCTCTAAGGTATAATCTGTGAATGCAAAAGTTTTGCTGTAATCTATTTTACTTTGGTAAGCCGCTTCACTCGCATCGCCATCAAACATTGGTTCACAAATATCTACGCCATCGGCAGAAAGCGCAATATCAAAACTATCGGTCGCGCTACACATCGCAAACATAAAACCACCACCGATCACGTAATCTCTAATTTTTTGAGCTACAGCTAATTTTTCTTCAGAAACTTTATCGTAACCTAATTCTGCAGCGAGTTCTTCTGCAGCCCTTTTTTCTTCAATATACCAAGGTGCGGCTCGATAAGCTCTATAAAATTTACCGTATTGACCAGTAAAATCTTCGTGATGTAAGTGCAACCAATCGTACAGTAAAAGCTTGTTATCTAAAACTTCGGTATCGTAAATTTTATCGTAAGGAATTTCAGCATAAGTCAACACCATCGTTACAGCATCGTCCCAAGGCGCATTCCCTTTTGGAGTATAAACTGCAATCTTAGGTGCTTTTTCTAAAATTACCGCATCTTGATTTTGTGACGGACTCGAAATTTCATCTAAAATAGTTTGTGTTTTAGCATCACTCAATACTTCAAAAGAAACTCCGCGAATTTTACATTCTTTCTTTAATTCTTCTGTATCGGGCATTAAAAAAGAACCCCCACGATAATTGAGTAACCATTTTACTTTTTGTTGTTTATTGAGCACCCAATAAGTGATTCCGTAGGCTTTTAAATGATCGGTTTGTGACTCAGCATCCATCGGAATCAAAACATAGGAAGCATACTGTTGGAATGGAATAAAAAACAGAAAAAGTATAAGGAGGTATTTTTTCATAAATGAATTTCAATTAAAAAGGTTGAATTGTTTCAGTTTATGTACCAAAATCAATTCAACCTAAAAATAAACAAATTTTATTCCAATCAATTCTAAATCTTCAAGAATTAGAAAGGCACTTCATTATCATCGTCTGGTGGCGGACCACTTGGACTACCAAATGCTTCATCTGCGGAAGGGAAATTTGGCGGCGTGCTAAACGGGTTTTCTTCTTCGCCATCATTCATTTTTGAATGAAATTCGAACGGAGAATCGAAAGTTTCAAGATTACTGAATTTACCTAAGTGACCTTCGAATTTCAGTCGGATATTTTCTAAACCACCGTTTCTGTGTTTTGCTACAATGAACTCAGCTTGACCATCGGTTGGTGAACGTTCTTCATCATCCCACTCTTCAATTTTATAATACTCAGGTCGGTAAATAAACGATACAATATCGGCATCCTGCTCGATCGCTCCAGATTCACGAAGATCGGAAAGTAAAGGTCGTTTACTACCCCCACGCGTTTCTACCGCTCGAGAAAGCTGAGAAAGTGCAATTACCGGAACGCTCAATTCTTTTGCTAAAGCTTTTAAGTTTCTCGAAATCGTAGAGATTTCTTGTTCACGATTACCGCCTTTGGCTCCTGTTGCTGCCGTCATTAACTGCAAATAATCAATTACAATTAGACGAATACCGTGTTGCGAGGCTAAACGTCGTGCTTTCGCTCTTAAGTCGAAAATAGAAAGCGACGGCGTATCATCGATAAAAAGTGGCGCTTTTTCAAGATCTTTTACTTTTACGTTGAGCTGTTCCCACTCATGTGTTTCCAGCTTACCGGTTCTTAATTTTTCTGAAGATAAACCAGTTTCAGAAGAAATTAAACGTGTAATTAACTGTACCGACGACATCTCTAACGAGAAAAAAGCTACCGGCACATTTTGATCTACCGCTATATTTCTTGCCATCGAAAGCGTTAAAGCGGTTTTACCCATACCCGGTCTCGCTGCCACAATAATTAAATCACTAGGCTGCCAACCCGAAGTAAGTTTATCTAAACGCTCAAACCCTGAAGGAATACCACTTAAACCTTCTTTATTAGAGATTTCTTCAATTTTAGCTAAGGCTTGAGTAACCAAACTTTGAGCAGTTTCTGAAGATCGTTTAATATTACCTTGGGTAACTTCGTATAATTTAGATTCTGCTTTGTCTAATAAATCGAAAACATCGGTCGACTCATCGTAAGAATCTTCAATGATTTCATTTGAAATTTTAATTAAACTACGCTGAATGTATTTCTGAAGAATAATTCTCGCGTGAAATTCGATATGCGCAGAAGAAGATACTTTTTGAGTTAACTGAATGATGTAATAATCACCACCACAAGCTTCTAACTTTCCGTCTTTCTTCAATTGGTTAGAAACCGTTAATAAGTCGATTGGCGAACCATCTTTAAAGAGTTTAAAGATCGCATCGAAAATGTGCTGGTGCGCTTCTTTATAAAAAGCATCGGGGTGTAAAATATCGACAACCTCATCTACCCCTTTTTTATCGATCATCATCGCCCCAAGCACAACTTCTTCTAAATCAACTGCTTGTGGAGGTATTTTTCCTTTTTCAAGGTTAATTACGTTTCCCTGATTATAATAATTTTGCTTTTGCACCTGTACTTTCTCCATATTACGAATGTAAAAAAAATGTTAAGACAAGAGCAGATTATGCCCGCCCAGATAATTCACTGTTTATGAACAATCTGTGTGTTAATAACTTAAATTTGCTGTTAATAAGTATAAAAAAATCCAGATTTAACATCCGGATTTTTTCAAGAAGTTTTAAATAGAAGTGATTAGCCTTTAAAGACTCCCATATTAGAATATTTTTCCATTCTGGTTTTAATCAATTCTTCTGGTGATAAGTTTTTTAATTCTTCAAAAGATTCTAAAACAACTTTTTTTAGCGTACTGAACATTTGCTCACGATCGCTATGTGCACCACCAACTGGTTCTTTTATAATCGAGTCGATTACTTCTAATTTCTTTGCGTCTTTAGCAGTTAATTTTAAAGCCTCTGCCGCTTGTTCTTTATGATCCCAGCTTCTCCATAAAATTGAAGAACAGTTTTCTGGTGAGATTACAGAATACCAAGAATTCTCTAGCATCATTACTTTATCTCCTACTCCAATTCCTAAAGCACCACCACTGGCTCCTTCACCAATTACTACTACAAAGATTGAAGTTTTTAAACGAGTCATTTCTAAAATATTTCTCGCAATTGCTTCTCCTTGTCCGCGTTCTTCAGCTTCTAAACCAGGGTAAGCTCCCGGAGTATCAATAAAAGTAAGTACCGGTAAACCAAATTTTTCAGCAGACTTCATTAAACGAAGTGCTTTGCGGTAACCTTCAGGGTTTGCCATCCCAAAATTTCTGTACTGGCGCGTTTTGGTATTGTATCCTTTTTGCTGACCAATAATCATAAAACTTTGATCACCAATTTTACCTAAACCACCAACCATCGCTTTATCGTCTTTCACATTACGATCACCGTGTAATTCTAAGAAATTACCATCGCAAAGTGCATTGATGTAATCTAACGTATAAGGTCTATTAGGGTGCCTTGACAATTGAACTCGTTGCCAAGCTGTAAGGTTTTTATAGATATCTTTTTTAGTATCTTTTAGCTTTTTTTCAATTTGCTTGCAAGTTGTGCTAACATCTACTTCACTATCCTTTCCTATTGCACAAGCTTTTTCATATTGCTCTTGAAGCTCTTTAATGGGCAACTCAAAATCTAAATATTCCATAATATGAATGAGGCTTTTTATAATTTTAGCTTACAAATATATAAAACTTATAAGATTGAAAATTGAAAATGCGGAATATAAATAAGGAATTTATTAAGAAATTACCTTTTTGCTTTTCTAAGCAAGAAAAATGCTAAGACTCCAAATACAATATTTGGGAACCAAACGGCGATCAACGGAGAAAAAGTAGATTTCTCTGCAATGGTCCCAAAAACCTTATCCATAAACACATAGGTAAAAGCTATAGAAATACCCACGGCAAGGTTAACTCCCATCCCTCCTCTACGTTTCATTGCAGAAACAGAAACGGCAATAATCGTTAAAATATATGCAGAAACAGGAATACTCCATCGTTTGTAAGCTACTACCTGATAAATATTAATATTCCCTGAACCTCTGCGTTTTTCCTGTTTGATGAACTCATTTAACTCTTGATAATTTAAAGTTTCAGCAATATAAGAAACAGGCGTCAAGGCATCGATCTCAAATGGTAAAATGGTATCAAAATTTGTTTCGCTAATTAAAATATCGTCTTTTTCTCCAATAATTCTTTTTTCATATCGTGTTAGCGAATAGGTGGTAGAATCTTCATTAAAACTTAATCGATCAGCTTTAATTTTGAACTTTAGTTCGTTCCCCTCAAAATGCTCTAAGGTAAAATTTCGGGCAGTTTTTTGTTTGGGTTGAAAGTTAGTCGCGTAGATAAACTCATTATCGTTAATCTGCCGATAAACATCTTTTGTTTCTTGAACTTCTGAACCTCTCTTCAGGTATTTATATTTAAAATCGTTAAATCCGGCACTGGCTTGTGGCGCCAAATACATTCCTAATACCAACGCACCTAAACATACGATAGTTGCTCCAATAAAATATGGTCTCAAAAATCGATAAAAAGAAACTCCGGAACTTAAAAAAGCGATTACCTCTGTATTATTGGCCAATTTTGAAGTAAACCAAATTACCGATAAGAATAAAAATAAAGGGAATAACAAATTAGCAAAGTAGATTGTAAAATCGATATAATAATAAACTACCTCTATAAAAGGTACTTCATTTTCAAGAATTTTATCGATCTTTTCAGCAAGGTTCACGGTGATCCCAATAGGAATAAATAACAGCAGAAGCATGATAAATGTTCCTAAATAGCGCTTAAGTATGTACCAATCTAATATTTTCAACTTACAATCGTTTATCCATTTGTTTTACCATTTTATCTTTCCAAGTTCTAAAATCTCCTGCTAAAATATGGTTTCTAGCTTCACGAACCAACCAAAGATAAAATCCTAAGTTATGAATTGTAGCAATTTGCCTGCCAAGCATTTCATTTACGGTAAATAAATGTCTCACATAGGCTTTAGAATATTCGGTATCTACCCAAGTTATGCCCATTTCATCAAGCGGAGAAAAATCATCTTCCCACTTTTTGTTTTTAATGTTTATCGTTCCGTGGGCGGTAAAAAGCATTCCGTTACGACCGTTTCTGGTAGGCATAACGCAATCAAACATATCGACACCAAGCGCAATATTTTCTAAGATATTAATAGGTGTTCCTACGCCCATTAAGTAACGTGGTTTTTCTTCCGGAAGAATTTCTGTAACCACTTCTGTCATCGCATACATTTCTTCCGCAGGTTCACCTACAGATAAACCACCAATGGCATTACCCGCAGCTCCGGCGTTTGCGATATATTCTGCCGATTGTTTTCTTAGATCTTTATAGGTACTACCCTGCACGATCGGGAAAAGCGTTTGCTCATACCCGTAAAGAGGCGGAGTTTTTTCAAAATGTTTGATACACCTATCTAACCATCGGTGCGTCATATGCATCGATCTTTTTGCATACCTGTAATCGCACGGATAAGGTGTACATTCATCAAAAGCCATAATAATATCGGCACCAATCGTACGCTGAATTTCCATCACATTCTCCGGTGTAAAAAAGTGATACGAACCGTCGATATGCGATTTAAACTTTACCCCTTCTTCTTTAATCTTTCGGTTGGCAGAAAGTGAATATACTTGGTAACCACCACTATCGGTTAGAATATTGCGGTCCCAATTCATAAATTTATGAATCCCGCCTGCTTTTCTTAAGATATCGGTTTGTGGACGTAAATATAAATGGTAAGTATTCCCTAAGATAATATCAGGGTTTATTTCTTCCTTCAATTCTCGTTGGTGTACTCCTTTTACCGTAGCAATGGTTCCTACCGGCATAAAAATAGGAGTTTCTATTTTTCCGTGATCGGTAGTGATTTCACCTGCACGAGCTTTACTATTAATATCGGTAGTTAAAAGATCAAATTTCATAATATCAAATATGCGGCAAAGATAACTATCTAAAATAAATGCCGAATATTTTTAATGCTGAATTAAATATTCTTCAATTACAAAATTCAATTTTGAATTATTCACAATAAAAAGTTAATAATTGAATCGTATTTTCTTTTATAGGCTTTTAAATAGACTTACTTTTGCAGAAATTGAAACAACACTTTTATAACGATGCCACACAACACACAACAGTTAGAAGATTTTGTTACGCAAGTAAGAAGAGA
>JYMV01003764.1_pt1 | contig 11397 bp, 9 predicted proteins | sample 338911 | NCBI WGS metagenome assembly JYMV01 (sample SAMN03354496, study PRJNA234377) | hydrothermal vent metagenome | biome: Deep sea; feature: Hydrothermal plumes at the Eastern Lau Spreading Center, Western Pacific Ocean; material: Seawater | place: Tonga | collected 2009 | depth 2000 m m
AAGGCTACTAAATGATTGTAGTATCCGGAATTAGAATTTTTCAATTGATTGGGATACGGATAAAAAGCATTTTGGAATACCCTGGAAAGTTTGCTTGTAGTGGTTGGGGGATGCGTCCGGGAAAAAAGGGTTAATGCGAACAGGAATGTAGTGGTTCGACAGGCTCACTACGAACGGGGGACACTTCATTAGTACCCAGAAAACTTTCGCTACCGGCAAGCCCCCCTTTCGTAAAGGGGGGTTGGGGGATTTCCCCCTTGTCTGGCCAATTTCGGATACGTTCTAAGAGATCGGAACCGTTGTTACCTGATGGGCCTGCAGCGCCGGGAGCACCTCTTCGCCGAACCGTTGCAGGTTGCGAACGAACATGTCATGGGGCATGGCGCCTTGGTTGAAGTTAAGCATCAGAGTACCCCCGCCCAAGGTATCGGCCAGGGCTATCAATGAGTCCCGTACCTGCTCGGGCGACCCCCAGCAAACTCGTTCGTTGCGCTCAACGTCCTCCAGAGTCATGCTGCGGAACCCTTGCAACGCGCCCATGAATGCCTCACGGTTCTCCGGCCTGATGTAGTCGTAGTCTGATTCGGAGCGGTAGCCACTCCGTTGCTGGTTGGTCACGTTGGACACGTTCCCGTGACTGAACAGGGTGTGGAAAAAGTACAACATATACGGCCCCGCTTCTTCCATCGCCTGTTGCCGGCTGTCGGCCACGTACACGCTGGCCCCCAAGACCACGTGATTGGGAGTGATGGTGTGGCCGTTCTGGGCAAGGCACTCGGCGTAGAAGCGGATCATGTCTTGTCTTACCGCCAGGGTCGCGTTGGCCCCGGGGGTTATGGGGATGTTCTCCCGTCCGGCCCACTCGATGGTCTCTTTACTGACTGTCACGGGCACCCAGACCGGCGGACGGGGCTGTTGCACCGGCCGGGGCCAGATCGCCACGTCTTCGTAAGTCCAGAAATCCCCTTTGTATGAAAATGCCTCTTCCGACCAGGCCAGCTTGATGATTTCCCAGGCTTCCTGGAAGCGGGCCCTGGATTCTCCCTGGTCGACGCCGTAGGCGACGTATTCCCGGGGAATACCCCGGACAAATCCGGAGATCAGACGCCCGTCGGTAAGACAGTCCAGCATGGCCAGTTCTTCCGCCAACCGTAGCGGCTCGTGAATCGGCAAGCAGTTGCCGTAGATGAGGAGCTTCATCCGCTCGGTTCTTTGGGAGGCCGCCGCCGCTATGAGGTTGGGAGAGGGCATCATTCCATAAGGTGAGGTATGATGCTCGTTGAAACCCAAACCGTCAAAGCCCAACTCGTCCATCAGCGCCCAGGCGTCAAGATGCTCCTTGTAGTTGCTTACGGCCGATTCGGGGCGAAAATGCCGCTTGGGCAGGGGGTATGGCAACTCGCCGTCTACTTTGAGATGATCTAGGTGCTCCGGGTAGGGGAGCAGGTCGAATCCGAACACCTGCATCGGCGCGCCTCCAATGGGCTATCTGAGAGCGTGGCAATTGTAGCACTGGGTCAACGGGTGTCAATCGGACAGTTTCTATTGCCAGCTTCGGGCCTTGGGCATGTGGGGCAAACCCTCGGTTCCTCGAATGTGCTGGGCTATTATGTTCATAGTTCCTTCCCGGCGGGAAACCTGGCCCCGGATTATCAGCACCGGCTCCTTTATGTCCATGCGGTGCCTCTTGAAAGCCTGGGGCCAGACGACGATGGGGATGTGGCCGAACTCGTCTTCCAGGGTGAGAAACACGGCCTTGGACAGGGGACGTTGCCGGCGGATCACCATACCGGCCACGGTCACCACTTCGCCATCGGCCCGCTCCAGAAGGTCCTGGCTGCTTAACACATCCTGGCCCAGGTAAGGCCGCAGCATGGTCATCAAGTGTCCCTTGGGATGAAGCCGCATGGTGCGGTATTCGTCCATCATGATTTCCCATTCGGTCTGCTTGGGCAGTTCGGCCATGTCCTGCTCAACGGGAAGGGGCAGTGCTTGTTGATAGCCATGAGGGCGGTAACGCAACCCCACCTCCCACAACGCATTCCGCCGGTCTGGAGTCAGGGAGTCGAAGGCCCCGGCTGCTACTAGGTTCTCCAGGGCTTCCCGCTGCAACCCGGTGCGCTCCATGGCGTCGCCCAGGTCGCTGAACGGTCCGCCGCTGTCTCTTGTCTGGACTATGGAGGACGCCGCAGCTTCTCCCACGCCTCTTACGTAGAGAAAGCCTAAGAGGAGGGCATCGACCTCACCCCCTACCACCTCTCCCTGGGGGAGAGGGGAGGCCGAAGGCCGGAAATCCACCCAACCCTCCTTTACGAAAGGGGGGCTATTTGAGTTCCCTCTTTCATTCCTTGATGTCTCTCGTGTTCCTCCCATTAGCGGACCTCGTCTTTCCCCCCTTACGAAGGGGGGATTAAAGGGGGGTCGTCCACCACTCATGATGGTGCACTTTTCCATACTGAGGTTGATGTTGGGGTTGATTACGGTGATGCCATGCCGCCTAGCGTCCTCTTTTAGAGTCTCTGTGTTGTAGAACCCCATGGGTTGCTGGTTGAAGATGGCGACGAAGAACTCCAATGGGTGGTAGTACTTGAGCCAGGCCATGTGGTAGGCCGTTGCGCCGAAGGCGAAGGCATGGGACTCGGGAAACATGTATTGCCCATTGAATTTTTTGAATATCTTCTCGGCCACGTCTCCGGGAACGCCCAGCTCACCGGCTCCTTGACGGAACTTTTCCCAGTAAAAAGCGATCAGAGACTGGTTATGCTTGCGGCCGAAGGCCCGGCGGAGTTGGTCGGCCTCAAGGGGAGTGAATCCGGCTACGTCCCGCGCCACATGGTTCACCTGATCCTGGAAGAGGATGATCCCCAGGGTCCGCTCCAAGGCCCGCTGTTCCAGTGGGTGGTCGTAGTCCCATGGAATGCCCTGGGTGCGCCGCTGTATGAACTGGGTGACCCCGTCGTTGACGCCGACTCCGGGGCGGACCGCTCCCACCTCGTAGGCCATGTCGGTGAGGTTGATGGGCCTGATGCGGGGGACGGTCTGCATCTGGGCCGCCGACTCCACCTGGAATATTCCGATGGTGTCGGCCTGGTGCATCATTCCGTAGACTGCCTGATCGTCAAAGTCGATGCGGCTCAGGTCGATATAGTGACCGTCCCGCTCCTCGATAAGCTGAAGGCATTCCTGCATCTGAGACAGTGCCCCTAGGGCCAGGAAGTCGATCTTCACGAAACCAGCCTGGTCGATGCTGTCTTTGTCCCAGTGGCAGATGTAGCGGTCGTCGATGGCCGACTGCTGCACCGGCACCATGTCGGTGAGGGGGGAAGAGCTGATGATCATGCCGCCGGGGTGCTGGGCCAGGTACTTGGGAAACCCATCCAGTTGGTCCGCCAGGTCGATGAGGTCGCGCCAGACCGGGGCATCGGTCTTGTCCCGAAACTCGGGTAACTCCTGCATCTCCAGCTTTAGTTCCCGGGCGCTGTGGGCATCCACCCTCTTGGCCAGCTTGTCCACGTCTTGCTTGGGCAACCCCAACGCCTTACCCAGGTCCCGTATCGCCCCCTTCATCTTGTAGGTGCTGATCATTCCGGAGAGAGCGGCGTGGTCCCAGCCCCACTTTACATGCACGCGTTTAATCAGCTCCTCCCGGATGTTCCGGGGAAAGTCCAGGTCTATATCGGGGACGGAGCCCATGTCGTCGGAGAGAAAACGCTCCAGAGAGAGGTTGTATTCCAGGGGGTCGATGTGAGACAAGCCGATCAAGTAGCCCACCAGCATGGACACCGAAGAACCGCGGCCTCTTCCGGGAGGGCGCTCTTCCAAGGGTATCTCCACGTCGCTCAGGCCAAGCTCTATCATGATCTCCCGGGCCATCTGTATGATTTCGTAGTAGATCAGGAAAAACCCCGACAGGTTATGCCTATTTATCAGACGCAACTCTTCGTCCAGCCGGTTTTGCACCCTATCGGTGATGCTGCCGTAGCGGCGCTCGGCGGCCTGGAGGCACAAGTGCTCCAGGAAGCTTTGGGGAGTGAACCCTTCAGGCACCGGGTAATCGGGGAAGCGGTACCCCATGTCCCTGGTGATATCGAAGCCGCACCGGTCGGCGATACGCAGAGTGTTTTTAACGGCCTGGGGGCACTCCAGGAACAGCTCCGCCATTTCCTCCGGAGACTTTAGGTGGAAATGCCGGTTGGGCCGGCGCTGCCGGTGGGTTTCTTCCAGGCTCTGGTTGTGGCTGATGGCCACCAGGGCGTCCTGGAGCCGGTGGCGTTCCGGGATGTGGTAGTGAACGTTATTGGTCGCGACTGGAGAGACGCCGTATCTATTCGCTAAGTCCACCAGCCGCCGGATGCGTGGAGTGTCTCCCTGGACCAGGTTGTGTTGTAGTTCCACGAAGACGTTGGCCGTGCCGAACCAGTCTAGGTACTGCCGCAACAGGTCCTCGGCCTCCCGGTGGCGGCCCTCCGTTACCAGGCTGGGAAGACGCCCCTGGCGGCATCCGGTGAGCAGAATGAGTCCTTGAGCCATCTCGGACAGGTGCTTGATGTCGAAGGCCGGGTTTCTGCGGCCGCCGGAGATGTAGGAGTAGGAGATGATGTTGCACAGGTTGCTGTACCCCTGCTGCGTCTCGGCCAGCAGGGTGAGGTGAGAGCCGTCATCAAGGGTAATCTCCGCCCCGGTGATGGTTTGAACCTCCAGGGTCTGGGCAACCTGGGCGAAGTGCATGGCCCCGCACAGATTGTCGTGGTCGGTAAGGGCCAAGGCCCGGTAGCCCAGCTCCTTGGCGCGAAACAGCAGGTCCTCAACCGATGAGGCCCCTTCCTGGAATGAGTAGTTGCTGTGGCAATGCAGTTCGGCGTAGCTTGAGTTCATGGGTCAGTAGCGTTATATCACCTCCACCCAGCCACCCAAAAAATCTCTCCCAGGTGGCCCCACACAGCCCCGCCAACTTTCACCTCCTTAGTTGATTTACCCCGCAAGGGGACTTATCTCCTCCCCCCTTGCGGGGGAGGATTAAGGTGGGGGGTAGTGTTCCCGCCATCTTCCAACACCTGTAAGATGGCTGCTTTAACCGCCTCAACTTCCTTCATGACCTGGTTGTTCCAGAATCTCAGCACCAGGTATCCCTGAGCGTTCAGCCAGGCTGTTCTTTCTGCATCGTAATCCACTTGTTGGGAGTGTTGCCCGCCATCCAGTTCAATAACCACTCGCTTCTCAAAATTCACGAAGTCGACGATGTACCACCCGATTGGTTGCTGGCGGCGAAACTTGTATTCACCTAGCTGGCATAAGCGGAGGTGTTTCCAGAGAGCCTGCTCAGCCTCTGTTGGGTTCTTTCTGAGTTGTCTGGCGTTGCTGGCGTTCATACCCCCATCCTAACCTTCCCCCTTGCGGGGAAAGAGACTTATTTGCCTCCCTGCCGGTACCATTCCCCGGAAACGAGGTCCCGAAAGATGGTCATGGGCCTGCCATCTTCAGTGGTCACTTGGTAATACCTCCTGACGACGGGATTCTCCCGCCACCACTCTTCGTCGATCTCCCACAGGTCGTCTACCGAGGCTACTCCCAGCCTGCGGCGCCGCAGGCTGATAGCCAGTGGCCGTTGATGGGCATCCTCTTCAACCTGTATAGGAGCGGGCAGGTTTAAGGATCGAATAGGACTAGAGCTTGCCGCCTCTCGGGGATTCTGGACCAAGGTTCCACTTCCTTCATCTGGTAGATGGGGGGCTTACAACCCAAGAGGACTTCCAGTTGCCGCATCATTTCCCTGAGTTGCTCCCGTTTGCGGACATCCGAGAAAAGACTGGACTGGATGCCCGACTCGCCGGTGATCCCACCCAGGGTTAGCTTCATGTCCTCCAAAGGGCCGGGCAATTCCAGGTTGTCCAACCGGCTTTTCAGGGAGAACAGGGCCCTTTCCTTGCTGCCCACCGACTCCTTGAAGGGGAAGTGCTTGACCCAAGGAGCGTGCCGGACGATGCAACTCTCAATAGTAGCGGTGCGGACGTACCGGCCCTTGATCTCCGGGCGAACGAAAGCCCTGCCCAGCAACGTTGCCAAGGCCGTTAGGATGGCGTGCCGGGTGACGGTGGGCGAAGGGAAGGTGAGAAACTCCGCGACGACTTCCTCGTGCTGCCAGGGCGCCAGCGGACTGGGATCGATGCCCCTGGCTAACGCCCAAGCCCGGCTTCCCTCGGCCTTTAGCTGGGCCTGGATGGAGCCTGGCGGCAGGGCGGCCAGTTGCCCCAGGGTGTGCAACCCGAAGTGGTGCAACCGGGTCTTGTTTTGCCACGACAGGGGCAACAGGTCTATGGAAAACTCTTTCAGGAACCCGGCCACGTCGTCCGGCGCTTTGCTGGCCCGGCCGCCACTGCTGGTTACCGCAGCGACGTAGGCCGGGAATTTCCCCGTGGCCACGCCGATGCGGGGGTTGAACGGGTGAGGCACCGCTTGGAGCAAGGATGCTATGAGCCTGGCTTCGCCCCCGTACATGGCTTCCAGTCCATCCAACCCCACGTAGGCGCAGCCCAAACCGGCCTTTTCCACCAGGGGACTTCTTCCCTCCAGAGAGGTGAGCATCTCGGTGAAAACCGAGTCGTAATAGGGCTCGTCGGCCCGAAGCAAAACTGTATCTTTGCTCCGGGACACGGCTTCTTGGAGGGACATCCCGGCGGTAACCCCCCGAGCCTCTGGAGAACTGTCCAAGACTACCTGCTTGGACCCGAAGCTCTCGGTAATAACCACGGGCCGCCCCAGCAAAGCCGGGTCCCGGCGCTGCTCGGTTTTGATTGGAAGGTGGGTAATTAGTACGCAAGCGATGTTCATTTCAGTGGCCGGAAATCCCCCCTGGCCCCCCTTTACGAAAGGGAGGAAGCAGGGTTGTCTGTAAGAAAGTGGGTAGGTTGAGGTGCGTCTACTGAGATGAGGAGTTGGGTTGGGTCCATTCTGTCCATGAGAGCTTTGGCGATGATAGTCACTACCGTGTCTAGTACCTGCGCATTGCTAAAACGCAGTACCCTTAGCCCCGCGCCCGCCAGGTAAGTATCTCGCCTTGCGTCATTCTCCCTATGATCTAACTTCAAGTGTTGCCGCCCATCCACTTCCACCACCAACTTCGCTTTAGGCGCATAAAAATCCACGATGTAGACCCCAATGGGCTTCTGCCGGTAAAACTGAATACCCTGAATCTGCCTCCCACGTAATCGTGCCCACAACAACTGCTCGCTGTGTGTCATTTTGTTACGCAGCCTGTGTGCCGCTTGCTTCAGCTTGCCATCGTATCTAAGCACCGCCCAACAAACCTCTTTTTTATAACCCCCCTTTACCAAAGGGGGGCTGGGGGGATTTACGCCGCATAAAAACAACGATTGACCTAGGCCGAAAGCTCCCGTCATCCCCAGCCGGACCCGCATTATATAGAACACATGTACTATTAAACAATGCCACGCAGTCAGTCACAGCCGGTTCAAGTTATAATGGATGCTAAGGAATGCCTTGATGTTCTCCACGTTCACACGTTGGTTCTTGCAGAGGCTGCCACGGACAGGTCTGTTCCTGACGCTGGGGCTTATGGCGGCGTTGGCCGTTATCGCGCTGCAATCTCCACCGGCAGCCTTGGCCCAGGCCTCTGATGGAGAGGTCACCGTGGTCAAGGACCGTTGGGTCGTTCAATTCCCCGGCCTGATCGTCTTCGACCTAACCGCCCAATCCCAACGGCAGATCGTTGAGGTGCGGCTGCGTTACCGTACGGTGGGCGGCCGCGTTTGGTCATACGCCTACCCCGGTTTTGAACCTGGGCAGAGAGTAACCGCCACTTTCAACCTGGGTGCCGTTGGTGGGGATTTTCTACCTCTGGGCGCTCAACTCGAGTACTATTACGAAATCCACGACGATCAGGGCAACGTGCACGAAACCCGGCCCAAGACTCTGGAGTACACTGACACCCGCTTCCAGTGGCAGCAGGCCCAGGCCGGACCCTTGATATTGATGTATCACGATATTCCCCGGTCCAAAGTGGCCGAAGTTACCCGCCAGGTGGAGGTCGACCTGCGGCGGCTTGCCTCAGTGCTTCGTTTGGACACCTCCCGTCCCATCAAAGGCATCATCTATAACGAAAGATCGGCAGCCATAGACGCCTTCCCCCACCAGAGCCGTACGATTACCGACCAGCATGTATTTGAGGGGTTTGCTTTCCCGGAGCGCGGCTTGTTCGTCGGCCTGGGAATGTCGCCCAGGCTCATCGTCCACGAGTCGGCCCACGTGATGCTTCACCAGACCCTGAGAGGTGGAGTCGCCAGGGCGCCCGCGTGGCTGGACGAGGGATTCGCTAGCTACATGGAACCAGGCGCAAACCCCTATAGTGGTGAGAGCCTCAGAGCGATGGGCGTGCCCCTCGCCTCGATGTCCGCTGTTCACGGAACTCCCAGAGACATTCGGAACTTCTACCGGAAATCGGAAAGCGTGGTCGCGTATCTCATCGAAGAACACGGCGAAGACCGGTTCCGAAGCCTCCTGGACCGGCTCCGGGAAGGTCGCGCGGTGGATGAAGGGTTGAGATTGACCTACGGATTCGATGCCGCCGGACTTGAAGACCTCTGGTCCTCCGACTCCCGGGGCCGCCACGCTCCAGCCAGAGTAACCAGCCCCAGACCATCGCCATTTATTTATTTCGACGTGTGGCTCATCGCCTTGTTGGCCCTGGTGGCCCTGGCTGCCGTGCTGCTCCGATACACGGTTGGCAGGTTGCGATCAAACTTGGACCCTGAGGAAGGGTTGCAGCCCTGGGAGGACCCGGACGTATTGGACCGGGAACGAGATCGGGACGACCCTTTCTAGCCTTCAAGTTTCACGCGAACTTCACGATAAAGAAACTTTCTGCTATGCTCCGGCCCACTACAGCCAAGAATTCAGAGAGCAGCCACACCCACCGGCAATCCCACACTTGACGGGAAGATCTGACAGATGAGTAGCAGCGAGATTCAACAACTTCAACAAGACTTGCGTTCCGGACGGGACGCTGTCTTGGCGGCTGTCGAAGGGGTATCGGAGACGGAAGCACATCGGATCCCCGAGCCCGGAGAGTGGACCGTGGTCCAGCTGCTGGCCCATATCACTGAGCTTCAGCCATTCTGGATCTCCAAAGCCGTTTTGATCACTCAAGTGGACGACCCTCAGATCACTCGGACGGCCGTGGAGAACGACGAGCGCCTGGCCGCGGTTACGGACCGTTCCCAGGACGATCTGGCCGGCCTTATACAGCAGATGAATGCCGTCAACGGCCAGGTGGTTGATGTCGTGGGCACGATCGACCCAGCGAAATTGGATCGGCCCGGCCACCGGGAAGATAACCCCATGACTGCCGCCGGTGTCATACAGTACACAGCCCGCCACGTGCGGCTCCACGCCGGCCAGATAATCGAGTCGCTGAGACTGATTCGCCAGACCTGATAGGATCTCGAGCCCGCTAAATCGGACCCTAAACAGTAGCGAAATAGGTAGCCGGACTTGTGATGGCAACCAAAGAAGATTATCATTTCCGTACGGTTTAACAGACAGAATTGCCCGTGCCAGATCGACATCTGCCGACTCTTGCTCCGTCATATTATTCATAATTTAGGAAAGGTATAGACGAACTTCTATGAAACCGATGATTTTAATCAGCGCCCTGGCTACAGCACTATTCTTGATAGCTTGCAGTCTTCCAACGGCTCCCGTGCCTACATCCGCGCCAACTTCCGCACCGGTAGCCCAACCAACCGCCAGGCCTTCGGGGGCTGGGAACGCCTCTTCCTCAAGCCAAGGTCAGACGGGCAGCGGGAGTTCCAAGAAATACGCCGCTCCACCGCAAATGAGCATCGACCAGTCCGCCGGATATACGGCAAAGATCAAGACCAACAAAGGCAACATCGTTATAGAGCTATTTCCAGCGTCCGCCCCCAAGACGGTGAATAACTTCGTCTTTCTGGCCAACGAGGGTTTTTATAATGGGATCATATTTCATAGGGTGATTCCAAACTTCATGATTCAAGGCGGCGACCCCACCGGCACGGGCACCTCGGGACCAGGATATAAATTCGAGGACGAGATAGACGCTAAGTTGGGATTTGAGAAGCCGGGTATTCTCGCCATGGCTAATTCCGGCCCCAACACCAACGGCAGCCAGTTCTTTATCACGACGGCTTCCACTCCCCATCTAAACGGTAACCACACCATATTCGGGAAGGTGCTGGAAGGCCAGGATGTTGCCGATACCATCTCTACCGTGCCGGCGGGCCCGGGCAACAAGCCGAATCAGCCTGTCGTCATCCAAGGGATCGAGATAACCAAGAAATAACGGCTCACAATAGATGAGGGCCCCGGTTTTCCAGCGGGAGCGGCAACCGGCCCTCCGAGAGTGGTACAACAGTATTAACGCCGTGAACACCGCCGCAGTTCTTCAATTTGCCGGTCCGTTCAAATTGTTTTCGTCCTAGAGCCGCCTCATGCCAGGGTGGCGTAATATATTTCGGCGTGACGGTCCAGGCAGACCTTCACTTGAGTCCAAACAAGGAGACAAATCTTGGCTTTCGAGTGCCTAAACTACGAGCGAAAAGACGCGACGTGTTATCTAACATTGAACCGTCCCGACAAGCTAAACGCCCTTAATGCCCAACTGTTGGGAGAACTTCGGGACGCTCTGGAAATCATCGAGTTGGACCCGGAGATCCGCGTGGTCATTCTTACCGGCGCCGGCCGGGCATTTTCCGCTGGATTCGACCTTGACCGCGGCTCAGGAGGGGTGCCACCCCAGGGCGATGAGCCGGATGTTCGCCGGAGGCACCTGAAGAGCCATATCGACACTTTCATGATGGTCTGGAACCTTAGCAAGCCGGTCATCGCCGCTGTCAACGGCTTCGCCTTGGCGGGAGCTTGCGAACTGGTTCAGATCTGCGACATCAAAATCGCGTCCGACCGGGCCGTGTTGGGTGAGCCGGAAATAAGGGCCGGCGTAGGCCCGCCCCTTCTCATCACCCCATTCAGCGTTGGGCTGGCCAGGTCCAAAGAGTTGTTGCTCACCGGCGACACCATCGACGCTCACGAAGCAGCCCGGATCGGGATGGTCAGCCGGGTCGTGCCCCACGACGACTTGATGGCAGAGTGCGAAAAAGTCGCCCGCAAGATCTCCTTGCTTTCCCCGACGGGTGTGAAGATGACCAAGATTTCGGTCAACCGGGCACTGGAAGGCATGGGGTTCCTGTCCGCCATCAACCACAACCTGGAGCTGATGACTCACTTTGACATCACCTCCGACCCGGAACAAGACGAGTTCAATACCATTAGCCACGAGCAGGGCCTGAGAGCCGCGCTGAACTGGCGCGACGCCCGGTTCAAAGACCTAGCTTTTAAAATACCGTC
>JYMV01004755.1_pt1 | contig 11397 bp, 8 predicted proteins | sample 338911 | NCBI WGS metagenome assembly JYMV01 (sample SAMN03354496, study PRJNA234377) | hydrothermal vent metagenome | biome: Deep sea; feature: Hydrothermal plumes at the Eastern Lau Spreading Center, Western Pacific Ocean; material: Seawater | place: Tonga | collected 2009 | depth 2000 m m
AATGAAAATAACATTGATTAGTTTTTAGTGTATGAATTTGCTACACGCTGAAAAAAATCCATGTTTAAATTATACAATCTACCACAGTTCTTTTTGCAATTTAATGTATGAGAATAGATGTCTCTATACGCAATACAAAATCAAGTAGGGGTTGTCTTTGTCGTGATCGTTTGGTAGTTGGATTTATGACTACCTGTGCATATCACCACTAATGTTGTGAGTTCGAATCCCGCTCAGGCGAGGTGTACTCGATACATTATTTGATCAAGTTTGTCAGTGACTTGCGTCGGGTCTGATCGCCACGAAATAGCTGAAATATTGTTGAAAGTGGCGTTAAACACCATAGCCCTAACTCTAATGGTACGGAGCATCAGATGACAAGGGCATCAAACAACATATAATTTATATTTTTCAAATAAAGCGAAAACAAATTACGGCGATTCTTTAATTGAGTTGTGACGTTAATATCGATAGATTATAGTCATACTTCCATGGGGGTCATGACGAACATGTGATAATCGGGTAACAACGCAAAAATATAGTGAATTTGCGAACTGGTCATCAATAAACTCAATATCGTTAATGTCCAAATACGGAAAACGAAAGTCCGGAAATATAAAAATAAATGAATTTGATGATGTTCAACAAAAGAAGGAAGTAGCACTGCAGGGAATGAAATCAGTATTATAGGTGTGTAAATAAACAGGAAGTGGAAATGTCGCCATTTGTTGTTAGCATTGTTAATAAAAGTGAGTTATGTTAGAATTGTTTTTACTAGTATCACATTAGAAAGTCAGGATCATTTACTGATTATTATTATTATAATAATGGATGTGTAACAACAATATTTTAGTTATATTATGACGGTCAGTTTGACCAGGAAGGAAATCACAATATCGGGAGAAAACACTTATCTTTTGCAGGTCACTGACCCACTGTATATGTTGACAAAGGTGTTATTCAAACTCACAAACGTTTTTCTTTTGGCCATTGCATTGTACATTTTGTGTATGTCCTTCAATTTACATACCTCTTTGGTATCTTGCTGAGATACATGTGAACCCATGTACAATATGATCACAGCCCTTTGTGTTGTCTATAAATATTCCCGCGTTAACGCGATGCTATTGCCGTAATACACAACTGATACAATGAATGGACTTGGAGATATTACCCATTTAGAAACATCTAGCCGTGAGTCTCGACTAATAATGTTATTTATTTACGAGTTCGCATTGTAAGGTCGTACGCCTTTCGTTCTTTTTGATTTTGTACCTATAGCGACCCCTTTTATTAATGTATTTTATCAAGATGCACATCTTTGTAAAATACATACTTCTCAGTAGGGGCCGTCGTGGCCGTGATCGTATGGTAGTTGGATTTACAACTACATATGCAATCAGTGCCCGTCACCACTGATGTTGAGAGTTCGAATCTCGATCAGGGCGAGGTGTACAACATTATAAGATAAAGTTTGTCTGTGACTTGCGACAGGTCGGTGGTTTTCTCTGGATCCTCCGGTTTTCTCCACTAATAAAACTGACCTCCACGATATAACTGAAATATTGTTAAAAGTGGCGTTAAATACCATCAAACAAACAAATATTTTAAGATTTCTGAGCGATTCTAAACCTGTATTCATACCATCTCAATTTCTATTGAATTCTTTATTGCTTGTTATGTAATAAAATTGTTGACGTTGATGGAAGTTCAATATTGGGAATGTTCATACTATGTGTCATGCATGCATGGTGATCGCCCAAAAAATGTCTTTCTCAGTATTGGGTTCGTGTTTTTTTAATTTAATTTCCCAACGTAAATTGTATTGTGGTTCAAGTGTTTGTTTGTCAATAGGATAAGTTTTTGTTTGTTTACGGGACTAGACGATTGTTTACAACGGAAATGCATCTTAAGAGTATAATATATATTATATTAAGACATAAAAACGTTGAAGCAGACTGACGACTTGAGACTGTCTCACATAATCAATTCATCATTGTTCTCATTTTTCTTTAGACCCTTTAATTTGCATTTATAGAGTGAGTGATTATTATTTAAATATTTCATCTATTTCAAGGCGAGATTACGTTACATTTTGACGAGTTGAAGATTATGTCCGCATTGTACTAGATCAACATGCTGAATTGGATTTGTATAGTGCTAGCTTACTGAGACAAACGTCCGAAGGTAGACATGTCACTTCACTCGCACACATTATTCTGATTCCGAGCCAACCAGTCTTTGCTCTTCCTCCTTAATGCTGCGTGCTTAGTGGAGAAGCAACAAATACCAATTTCATAATCGTTGATTTGACCCAAACGGGGTTAGAACTCGAGGCGAGCACGCTAACCATTACACCACTGCTGTGGCTTGCATTTATAGGATCGGTGCATGTCCTAATCTTATGTCATGTACAGGTACAAAAATATTTACTGTATTATGGTATACTACTGTACAGTAGGGAATGGTCTTTGCATAATTGTTGTTATAACTCGTGTCCAATCCCAATTGCAAATATTTTGAGCCCAAAAAGTGTCAATTTCAGCAGACTGTCAACAAAGCAAGTTTGATGGACATTAAAAATGGGGCGGAATCTAATTCAGTGTACAAGTCGTCTTTCATAAGATAACGGATATTTACTGAAACTACCAATTATATGTAAATAACATCGATCTAAACCTGACCGCCAAGATATAACTGAAATATTGTTGAAAAGTGGCGTTAGACACCATAAACCAATCTTAACTAAACTTAATTACTTCGTCACAGAAAATGTCAAATCTCTGTACAGATGTCCTTGACTCGCTTTTCATGTTAACACGGGACACCAAGAATAAATTATTATCAGATTTAAGTTGCACTGATTTCAATCTGCCAAATACTCTGTTCACGTGTATGATAGATTCAAATCGGTTATCTTATCGGAATTGAAATCATACGTGTTTCGTTCCGTATGCATATAGAAATGAATAGTTGAATATTTATATGTGTATAATATTCTGACACACACAAAAAAATCATAAAGAAAAATGGTTTTTTTACCGTTCACAAGCAACTGTTAAGACAGACAAGGAATACATAAGCACAGTGCATTGTAACTGCACCTGATTTCCCGGAATGCATGTGGACTGGGTGTATAATTGTAGATCATATACAATGGCGTTCATACATATTTTTATTCCAGATTCATATTCGATGGTTGCTTAGATAAAATATCAAACCACATACTTCCGGTTGATTGAGTTTGGATAATTAAATTCTTATGACATCAGCAATGTGTGTGAAAGCAAACCTTAATTGTTGTCAAATCGGACTTCAAATCCGAATTTGTTGTGTCTTGTGAATGGGGTATATCGATGTAACGCGTTGAGTATTTAACATTTCTTGTGCATTTTATGTGACTTTTGAAAGGATCACACAGAGCATAGTCTCGTCTGAGAACAATTGGAAAGCATGAATGCTTATATGAGCGACTAAGAATTGTAGTTTAACACCAAGGGATCATTTTTATTATCTATATCATAGCGATAACAAGTTACTTTTGATGCGATGATGAAGCATCATTTTTTGTACTAGACCAACGTTCCTAGTTGCATTTTCATATTACACCGAAACAACCGTCCGCAGATGATCGACAAGTCTTTCCATTCGGACACATTGTACTGATTCAGAGTCAGCCATTCTTTCTTCTTGCTCTCTATTGCTGAGTGCAAAGCTTAGAATCAGCAAATATCAAGTTTATAGTCTTCCGTTTGACCCGAATGGAGACGTCGGATCCACGAAATAGCACACGCAAGTCGAGTGCGCTAACCATTACTCCATCGAGATGGCCGATGTGTATAATAATGATGAAATGCAGTCATATATTTAGGAACAAATAGGATATACTGACTTATTTTTGATTAAAAATGGAACATCTCACAACCAATTACTTTTGAAATGAACATAAATACAAATTTAAGCATGTTACCCAACATTCGCCAGACATCAATAATACAAAACAAACCAGATGGGTCAACCATAATTATTTTCACTCAATGAAAATATACAATTATTTACTAGTAGTTTTATTTCACTTATTACCTCTCTTTCATTGTTCAAATAGTTATTTATACATCTTGCAAGAATAATGCAACATCATTTCTTTTCGTATATGGCATCTCTTTTGTTGGACAAATGCCAGCGTTTATCATCCACCAATAACACATTTTCCTTCGTGTTTCCAATCAGGTATGTTTGTTTTGTTCATGAAATATCAACTGTCGTTTTGGTCGTTGAATTAATGTCTTCAAATGCTTAGTTGGCGTAACAGCAATTTATCTGGCAAAAATCACATATCTCTTAGCGCTTTTTAATAAATCCATGCGATGGATGGGTGGGTAAACGCTTTGATTCGTAGCTGTATGACCAATTTTTGGCAATTCAGGATATTGTCGGTTTACGGTAATTGTCATGATAATTGTCATCAATTAACTTTCCGGAAGTCATCACTGTTTCCTGGTCAGGATCTACTTTCAACAATGTAATCTGTGTTTCTACATTTAAGTCATAATTCTCTGTATTTCTGTTATTCTGCTAAAAACAAATGATGAGAAGAATGTATAATCATAAATGCATAGCACAGAAACATAAAATTACATACAAATACTGTGCACATATATTTCGATAATGATTTAATATGGCATGAAAGTTTAAGTTACAACCAATATTCTTTACTTTATTTTCTATTATAAAATGTATATTGTCCGTGCTACGATTTTCGTGATTTCATTATATTCCAAATGAAAACCGACGCGTTTGACGTTTAACATGTTGTTTTTATTTTCTCTTTTCTTTTCTCTCTCCTTTTTGTGTGTGTCAACAATCAGGATTTCAAGCTAACGGTTATAGCTAGTGTAGTTATTACAGGAACATTAGAATTCCTGTCTTTCTTCTAACATATATGTCATTGGTGGGTGTATATATAGTAATTATCACGTTCACCTGATAATTATTTTTCATTTTATGGTTGACTTATAGTTGTAATACTATACAAACATTGTGTGTTGATTTTCTTTATAAAAAGTGTGATTAAACTGATAATTAAAGAAGGGTGTTATATACAATATACATTACCAAAAAGGAGCAACAATACCTGGTGTCGTATCGCCATTGTGCCAACAAAATGGATATTAGTAGGATATAAATCGTATCAAAATATTTCAATTCAGATGAGAAACGAGACGAACTAACCTACATAAATGATCCGTAAACAACATCTATATAATATTCCAATAGAAATAATGACCATTGTGTTTGTGTCCTTCTTCGGTATACGGATGCTGATTACCCCTTTGGTATATTCAAACTCTTCTTAAAGTTTGAGAGAGTAAGCTTGAGAGAGAGAGTAACATTCCAATTTCATGCAAGTGCATCCTCAATGTTGTTATTGTATAAAGTATACATACCAAATGACATTTTTTCTTGTACTGTAAAATGCAAATTCTGAAATAAAAAAAACTAATGCATTACTTACATATCAGACATATTTTAGTAGAATTTGATACTATACTATAAAACTGTTATTCAATATATAACTCATAAAAGATAGGCAAAAGATTTACATAACAGAAGATAATCTAAAGACCTCTTCTATTGAAAACCAATTTGGATAAAATTTCATTTTATTTAAACATCTATGCGAATACTATAGCTATATTTTGATAGGGACCGTCCTGGTCGTGATAGTATGGTAATTGGATTTATAACTACCTATGCAGTCAGTGCCTCTATCGCCATTAACGATGGGAGTTCGAATCCCGCAAAGACGAGGTTACCGATACAACATTATGTGATAAAGTTTGTCAGTGACGTTCGACAGGTCGGTGGCTTTCTCCGGGTACTCTGGTTTCCTCCACCAATAAAAATGACCACCATGATATTTTATAGCTGAAATATTGTTGAAAGTGGTATTAAACGCAATGACCCTAAACCACCCTCTATGCGAATATTATATAAATGCATTTTTTAATACAAGAGAGGTGGTTGTTCTTTTTGTTGATATTGGAGGAATTGATGATCATAACTGTTTAAACTTTCTTTTCATAAGAACATTGCTATTAAGGAATATGCTATTCCATACTATGCTGTACGTGCTTCAGGATCCGTGGTGTTTTACATTGTGCTGTTTGGTTTTATAAGTCAAGGTCAGGAAGAATAGCAGATTCTGGTCAAACTTGTTGGAAACATTTAGCAGAAAAACACTTTCCTGATCTTTAATTTGTAAATTCATTCGTAATAATCAGTAAAAGTCATAACTCTGACAAGAATATTACTTAAGATTGGTTTTCAGTGTTTCAAATAATTTAATAATTGGTAAATGTAACCATTTTCACAAGATCATTTCGTGAAAATAGATTGGAGAGTATACTAGCTAGTCCGGGAACGCAAAAATATCGGACATGTACATTTTCCCCAACTTATAATCGCTAATAATGTATATATGTTCATTTACAATGCATTATTAATTAAAAATCATTTATGTACATAAGACATGACTTGAATTTCCAACGTCATATGTCATAGTATTTTTTGTGTTCAGTGAGTAAAGATCAGAGGTGATTGTTCGGTGTGTTGATATTGGTAGAATTGTTGACTATCACTGTTTAAAACTTTCCTTTCATAACGTGTACAGTGGGTCATATGCCTATGTCAATAATCAAAGACTATGAAAAACCGGTTCCAGTAATACTTACATTATAATGATGATTGAGATTGTCCCTGCTAGTGAAAATGTGACTGACAGAACAATATAAAAATCTTCATTTACATCCTTTGTATTCGTTTTGTTCGTTTGTTTCGCATTTTCATCAAAATCAAGTCCATAAAAGTCACAAATATTACAGGAAACACAATCATCACAGTCTAAAATATTTTCACAATCCATTTCTATATTCCATTCCTTTAAACAGCGGTATAAAACATCAATTCTTTGTTTACAGTCTAAACAGATGGTGGGTGAAAATATGAGTGACATTTGCCATGGAGGTGGGCAAGGTGCCGTTTCTATTAGTCTTTGATTATCTAAATCTATATCAAACAACATGTCTCTACATATCTAAATATAAAAAATATATAATAAGATTAATTACTAATCAATATAGCTAAATTACAAAAATATTCTAAGGCATGATATATAAAATACAGAAATATGAAAATAAAATAATAATATTCAATCAGTTAATTTGAATCCCAAAATCGGGATACACAAAATCAAATCAATATACACTGTAGTTTAACCAAATGTACAGTTAAAAATGGGGGATCAAATATTTGAAATTTTTGTATTATTTATGAATAATTTTCTTTGTGTTGTTCTATATATGTCATATCTTATATTTTGTCATGTCAGTTATTTACAAATCTTCTGGATCTAATCTGTCCATTTACTAGATTCGACGGGTTTTTATTAATTTCTATTCGCTCGAGCACTCTTGAGTTCATCGCCGATTTTTAACCTGGTTGATGTTGTTCAATATTTAGTTTTCTGTGGATTGTTTTGTAGAGCATTGGTTGTGCTTATGTTCTTTTTCTATTGGCCATTGTATTATCTTTCCTTTTTCAATTTTCGACTTCTAATTACGTTTTGGGATTTTCAAACTTTTCTTATATCTCAATTTATGGTGAATACTTACACTTTTTGAACATACATCCAAGTCTGCCTCAGACGTTTTTATTCCATGAATTGTAATAACCATCTTTGAATAAATCAGAAATACCAATTCATAAGTCAGAAACTTTAGCATCTCAAGTACTGAGCTCTAGCATTGCTTGATTCGTTAGTCTAGAATAAAGAATAAAGAAAAATATATATATTATGTGAAAGAAGAGAATCAAAAACACATTGTTATTGTATTGTACGATATATATCTATACTAAAGCACTGATTTGTGCCATTGTTGAAATAAAAGTAATGAATATCTGATCCTTTCTGTTGTGATGTTAGAGAGGAAAACAGGAACTATTTCAAAATGTTTCAATGTGTATGTTATTATGTATTACAAAGCACATCCAGTTAGTGATTGGAACAAACTAGGAAACTGTTTTATATTAATTTTCCACTTCCACTAATAGTAAGGGACCTGATTGGCCGAATGGTTTCAGTTGTTGACCTCTGCTGCAAGTGGTTAACACGACTGATTGTGGGTTCGAGCCCAAATACCCCCACCTCCAAGTGTAAAGGGTTAGTTTATTTAGTTGTCCAGGATTTCCTCCCCAAGTAAGCATGGTAGTCACAACATAGCTGAAAAAGTGAAGATAACTACCACTAACCTTAGTCTACGAATAGAAGTTTAGTACACGTACTTAACTTAATTACAAGCATCCAGCATATCAGTACATTAATTGGTATGTGTATGTTGTTTTCACTGCGTGGAGAACTAAAATTGTGAATTTTCCGTCATCGTACATGACGATGTGCACTCACTGCAGCTTAAAGTTTGTCGGTGACTTGTGGAATGTCGGTGGGGTAATTATTTCTGGGTGTTCCTTTCTGCCTCAACAATAAAACTGACAGCGATAAAGCGGAAATATTGTTGTGTACGTTAAACACCCACAGCATACAGCCCACTGTTTGTAATGCTGTGTGTGAAAGGTATTCTTCTGTGATATTGGTGTTGGTTTTACCCTAGTAATCGTTTAATAAATAGAGTGTTTTGGCTTACGTGATTTATCATTATGATTATGCTTAAACCATGCAGCATACTAATCTAAAATTGATCGATAATATGATAATAGTATTGTGTATTCTTAATGAGAGTCTCGTATGTCAAGATTGTCTACTTGAATGAGTATTTTAAATATTTAGGGTGTTACCGGAAATTGATCTTTACTTTTTAAACCTTAGGTGCGTCACAATTTACAAAATGTTATTAGGTGCAGAAAGTTACAGACCATAGTATGTCGCCTAATTGCTTTATGTTTACATGTTTTTAATGAATATGGTAATAGTAGTTAATTGTATAACACAAACTACACCTTATACTTTAAAACGTTATTCAAGTTCATTTTTGTTTTGAAATTATACAGAATGGATTAGGATTGTGTGGGTGTTTGGTGGCACTTTTATCAATGTTTTATTGATATCTTGGCAGTCAACTCTAATGGTGGGGGAAATTGGAATACCTGCAGAAAACCACCGCTCTTTCATACGAAACTGATTACATTTACAGTGGTTTGTTACTTTTGGAGGTTTCACTATGTTTGTTAAGGGAGGTGTCGTGATGGTGATCGTATGATTCTTTGATTTTAGGACAATGATTGCCTATCACTACTGAAGTTGTGATTTCGTTTTCCGGATTTGGTGTTGTGTATTTGGTGCATCTGATTAAGTTTGTGGACTGCTACAGGTCAGTGGTTTTATCTGGGTAATCTAGTCGCCTCCATCAATAAAACTAACTACCACGATATAGCTGAAATATTATTGAACGCGGCGGGAAAGAGTCATAGCCCGACTTTTGTTCAAGGTCTAATAAATTCTTGAAATGTGTCATTTGAATTTGTTAGTGGTTGTATTATGTTTACTCTCCCTCCAGGCTTTCTGGTCATTAAACTTTTGAACACGAGTTTGTTCTCGTACTTGAAAAACAGCCAATCAGAACACTGCATCAAATAAATACTTTCTTCTGATGGTACAATTTTAGAGTACAAATATATTCAGTGATTGTTTCAGCAGGGGTTATAAAATAATTAGGATTGATTTCATTACAGGACCATTGCTATGGTTTTATGATCTATGGTGTTTATTGAGTACCCGGAGAAAACCACTGGCCTGTCGCAAGTCACTAACAAATTTTATCACATAATGTTGTATCGAGTACACCTCGTCATGAACGGGGTTCGAACTCACAACTTTAATGGTGATAGGCACTCATTGCACATGTAGTTGCAAATCCAACTACCATACGGTCACGACCATGACGGCCACAAGACTATTGCTACAACATGTACATGTAGCAATGATTTGTCTCTAGAATTTACGTTACTCGACTAAATCTTATTTGAGTGTCGTTATTTGTATTAAAGACTTGTCTCAAGGCTTCATGAAATGTATAAGGCTTAATATTGTTCCAGAACTAACGAACTATTTCTAGGACTTGTACAGTAGTTTATAGATTATAATACTTCAACTCGTTCAAAGACAAATGTTATAAAATGTATCAAAGACTTATTTTTTATGTTCATAAGTTAATATGCCAAATCACGACCAAGACAAGCGTTGTTTTTTTATTTAGAGTTTTCTAAGTTAGTCCTATACTAATAGTGCTACATATTGATAACCTGTTTAGATGCACCAATGACCTGTTCCATGGAAATACAGGTACAAATTACAAAGTTTCATCTGATTCAAATACTCTTGATGTTGAATGTATCAATAAATTGTTTGTCAGATATAAAAGTTACTATGATTCATCTCATGTTAACGTTAAGTGCATTAAAGACCTGCTTTATGGATTCGTAAGATTTAGGTGTCAACTCGTTCAAGAACGAATGCTGTTTCATGTATATTTAGCATAAAGAAATACGACAATAGTCAATAGTAGCTACTTATTGATTATATTATGTCTAACTTTAAATTGTGATTAATGACTTATATTCATTTATTATCATCATTTGTTCGTAGTTATTCAAATATTGAACAGAATTGTATCAGACGACGACGTGGGAAATTTTTAGATATGTTCCAGTATACTTTTGAGCGTTTTCAACATTTAACATAAGACTTAGCAAAAGAGCATATGATATCATACAAATTAGTTTGTCTGTGTCTGGATGACACCACATTCCCCCCTTTTTTTTAAATTTATTTATTGTAGATCTGTATAAAATTTAAAGTACAATACAACAGTGAACAGTGTTATAGAATATGCTTTACTTACAAGAAAAGTTTGAACATACCAAAGGGGTGATGAAAAGTCGTAAATCTAAGAAGGACAGTCAATACATTGGTCAAGAGAAAAAGGACAAAAGGACAAACATTGATATACAAAACACTACACAGAAAACCAACTATTGATCAAACGAAAACCCTACCATAAACCGGGGTGAACTCAGATGCTCCGGAAGTGTAAACAGTTACTGCTCCACTAGTGGCACCCGTCGTGTTACTGTAAAGCGACACGAACATCATATAATATGGAGATCTTGCTGGACACAAGTATACGTATATAAATACAAATAGCATAAATAAAACATGAACCCCTACAAAATAAATATAATTAAAGACGGACTGAACCAAACATAGTTTTTTCCCCAGGAAATCGTGGCGGACATCACAATTCCTAACTACAAACGTGATGATATGCAATTGGACATCATGAACAACGTGATGACGGTATTTGTAATATTACTCTATTTTTT
>JYMV01013989.1_pt1 | contig 11397 bp, 9 predicted proteins | sample 338911 | NCBI WGS metagenome assembly JYMV01 (sample SAMN03354496, study PRJNA234377) | hydrothermal vent metagenome | biome: Deep sea; feature: Hydrothermal plumes at the Eastern Lau Spreading Center, Western Pacific Ocean; material: Seawater | place: Tonga | collected 2009 | depth 2000 m m
ATGTTGGCATTGTTAGAACGCCTCGAATAAGCGTCATGGCTAACATCGATCGCAAGGTTCTCACGCTGTGCCCTAGACGATTAGAACTTACGGAAAGGCACTGATTGTTGTCAACGGCAAATCGGAATTCTGGAGTATGTATTTCGTGCTTGACTTCCAGCGAAATCGTCAGATTGAACTTTCAATATGTCCAAGCAAGGCATTCTCTGTCCTAGACTGAGCCATTATCACTGACTGAGCCATTATCACTGTGCTAGAGGTGATGTGACTGGAAACGTTCCGTTCACTACCCTCTTTTGCTACCATCGAAAAACTAGATTATGGTGGATAGACCCTGGAGCGGGTGTTTACGATGAATCTTGCGGTGCTCGGCGCACAATGGGGCGATGAAGGCAAGGGAAAGGTAGTCGACCTACTGGCTCCTCGCTTCAACGTGGTAGCTCGGTATCAAGGTGGACACAATGCTGGCCATACGGTCTACGTATCTGGCCAAAAGTTTGTGTTGCATCTCATTCCGTCAGGAATTTTACGCCCTGGCATCACGTGCGTCATCGGTAATGGCACCGTGATCGACCTCGACGCCTTGCTGAGCGAAATTGAAATGTTGGCATCACTCGACATTGAAGTTGGTGACCGTCTTCGAATCAGTAATAACGCCCACGTGATCATGCCGTATCACCGAGACTTGGAGTTACTGGCCGAGGCGCGTCGGGGGGAGCGGAAAATTGGTACAACATCACGCGGGATTGGGCCTGCCTACGAGGACAAAATTGGACGCCGAGGCATTCAGATCGGGGATTTAGTAGATTGCTCCGAGACTGGCGCTTTGGCGGGCATTGTCAGAGAGAACGTTGTGGCCAGAAACCGTCTGATTTCTGGAGCCGCAATGGACTGGAAGGTTGTACTGGCTCAGCTTGCCGTGTCTTGGGAGCGCCTAAGTGGTTGGGTCACCGACTCGTCACTTTGGTTGGCGCAGGCACGGGAGGCTGGGCAGGCGATTTTGTTTGAGGGAGCACAAGGCGCCCTTCTTGACATTGACCATGGCACGTTTCCATACGTCACATCCTCAAACGCGACCGTCGGTGGCGTGTGCACTGGGCTCGGGGTTCCCCCAGGTGCGATTGATAGGGTGCTCGGCGTCGTTAAGGCGTACACCACCAGGGTTGGCGAGGGTCCGTTACCGACTGAACTTTCCGGGGCGGCGGGCGATCGTTTGCGCGAATCTGGTCAGGAGTACGGTGCATCTACAGGTCGACCACGGAGGTGTGGTTGGTTTGATGCCGTGGCGATGCGTTACGCGGTGCGCTTGAATGGAATTGATGCTCTTGCCGTAACGAAGCTCGATGTCCTTGATGGCCTTAAAGAAATTCAGATCTGCACCGCTTACCGGAAGGGAAGTGAACTATTGCACGACTTTCCGGCCGGTTCGGGAGTGCTTGCGTCATGTGAACCGGTCTATGAGACCTTGCCAGGATGGTCGTCGTTGACGGAAGGCGTGCAGAGTGAGGAGGCCCTACCGGCAGAGGCGCGAGCTTACGTCGCAAGGCTTGAAGAACTAGCTGGGGTGCCGGCTGTTATCCTGTCGACCGGTTCAGATCGCGTTGACACTATCTTTCGTGATAATGACATTATCGACCACTGACCGCCGCCACTTCGTCTTCGGTGTATGCCGAAAAGATATACGGCAACGCCTCAAGATAGGCTGCGACGCTCTCGAGATCGAAGCCTAGGTTTTCTAGGTGTGAGCGATCAACAAAGAATTGATTGTCCGCTGGATCTCCGTAAAACAGAATGACCCGGCGCTCCGTAGGATCAAAGCGGTCATGTACCGCTTTAATGATATCGGTGATGTAGTAACGGGCGTTTTCCGGTTCCTCAGGTTCGCCCGGTGTGCCGTGGTCGGAGGTGATAATAGTGACGAAATTATTATCACCCGCAGCAGATTCCAATGCTCCAATGACACGTCCAAGCTCCCGGTCAAGATCACGGAGTGTCTCAGCGAGTTCGTCAGAGTCTGGGCCCCAGCGATGACCGACGTAATCGAGAGTCTTGAAATTTACCAAAATGAGGTCGGGGACCTCATCCTTGCCTACCTCTTCCCGTTCAATCATTGAGACCAAGGCGTCTACTTGGTATGTGATGAACCGACCAGTTCGGAGTAGTGTGCTGCTGTCATGGATCTCGTGACCTAACCAGGTCTCGCCCGATTGCCAAAGACGGGCAGCCTTATCATTGGCGACGTAAGAGGGAAGCCGATAGCATTCATCGTTCGTGACCCAGCCACCGAACGTGCCGTCAAACATTGCCATAATCGTTGATTGAGCGCTGACGAGACATCCGCCATGTCCGGCCATCGGGATTGTCGCGCGTGCTGTCGTACCTTGCCCGATGATTACGGCGTCTCCTTGGGTGTTTAAATTCCACAGGTCGGCAATCGTGAGGGCGTGAAGACTTGCTGGTGATAAGTCCGGGAATGGTCCGCTCGGCCGAGCGAACCGCCGATCGTACATAGTATTGGCCACCACACCGTGTACTCGAGGTTCAGCTCCGGTTGCTATTGATGCGTGCCCAACACTTGTGAGGGAAGGCAAATAATCGATACGTGCCTCGGAGTACCAGGCCCCCTCGTTTTTGAGCCGGTTTAACGTCGGCAGGTCAGTAACGAACCGATCGAAAAAATCTCTACGGGCACCATCGAGGACTGCGACAAACACTATCCGTGGTGGCTCCGCGGCATTCGCTAGTGAGGCAGTCAGGGGAGTGCCGCTCATTGTTACTGGTGTGGGCACATCTAGCAGCGATGCCACGGTTGGTGCGATATCTCGGTGGGTGACCGGAGCGTCAAAGATCCCTTGTCGGATATGACCCTGGCCATGAAGGATTAAAGGAATTTCAACGTCGTAGTCCCAGGGAGAACCGTGCATAAACCGGTAGAAGGGGTCATTGGGTTCGAGTAGAATGTTGCCACGCTCCGGCACCAGCATAATTTGGCCGCTTCGACCAGGGTAGTACGCACGCGCGAACATTTCTAAGAACCGTTGATTCAGGGTGGCACGGTCGTCAGTAGTTCCAGTTAGGCTGCCAGGGGGCGGCTTATCCGGGGGAACTCCTACGCAGGCGGCTGCAGCCAGAAGGCACAACAGGGCGGTAGAGAGAGGTGAAAGCGTTCGCATCGAAAGCAACGTTGTGGGCTGGATTTGTTAAGTCTATCATCGCAATCGATTCTCTTGGCGCCCAGTCAAAACACCGTTCACCAAGTCACCATTCCGAATTTATCTCCTAAAGTTTAAGTGACTCTCATGCTTTGGTGGAATCTGCAGACGTAAGAACCCCGCCTTTCAGCAAGCTAGGAAATCAGCTAGAATCGTGCGTTTGCTCCTGTCCGAAAACCTGGCGAGAAACCTCAGGACTTCCAACACGGCTTTCGCTGTTTTCAGGTTGAACCGCTCAGGGTGACGGCCATCACGCTGAACCAAGAGTTCGTCAGGGGTGAGTTGCCTGACTCGGTACGCGCCAGGTGGTCGATCAGATGTGATTGAGTTCGGCTGCCCGAAGTGCCTCGGCTGTAATCTGGAGATGCGATGCGTTCCAGACTGCCTCGGCGGCACGGACAAGAATCACCTGTGGACTCCTGTGTGGCACCCCTAGTCGCGTGACTGTTGTGTCTGAGACTTCACGTTCGGTCTGGACGGTAATGAGGCGGTAGTGAACAGCGTCCGAAGCATCTTCAAGGTGCCGGTTAAGTTCGTCGAGAGCCATTAAGCTGGTACCGCATTCTATTGAGTGCTTGAAAAGAAGAAGAGGGTTCTTAGCGGACTGGACCAATGCCTCGTCGAGATCAGTGACTGAGCGTAATGGGATTAGTGTCGCAGGCATGGTCCGATCATAGCAGACCCAGTCAAACATCATGGTCAAGGAAAGCCTAACTAGCCGAGCGATTTTTCGCTTCTGGGCACCACTCGCTGGTACTTGGTTGATGATGGCACTTGAGGGGCCGTTCATAGCTGCAATCATCGCCAGACTCCCTGACGCTCGTGAAAATCTAGCTGCTTACGGTGTAGCTTTTGCTTTCGGGCTCATCTTGGAATCACCTGCTGTCATGCTGCTGAGTGCGGCCACGGTATTGGCTGAGGATCGGGACAGTTACCTTACACTGCGGCGCTTCGGATACGGATTGTGTGTCCTCCTGACCGTTGTAGTGGTAGTTGTTGTCTTTCCACCGGTATTCAACTGGATAGCGGGAAGTTTACTCCACCTTCCCAATGAGATCCGCCCACTAACACACGGGGCGCTCGTCTTTTTATTACCGTGGCCCGCGGCGATTGGATATAGGCGCTTCAAACAAGGACTGCTGATTAGACACGGACTTACACGGCATGTAGCTTATGGAGCGATGTTCCGCCTGACGGCAATGGCGGCTACAGCTGGACTTTTGGTGCTGTTCACTTCAATGCGGGGTGCCTCAGTCGGAACATTCGCGTTGTCGGCTGGCGTCGTTGCTGAAGCGATTATATCCGGGCGGATGGCACGCCGCGCCGTGCGCGCACTCGAGAGCGGTCTTGCAGGGGCAAAGCATCGGCTAACAATGCGGCAGACGGTGGTGTTTTACATACCGTTAGCTCTTACAGCCATGCTCGCGATGGGGACCCAACCGATGGTTACGTTCATGATGGGGCAGAGCCGTATGGTGGTCGAATCGCTAGCCGTATTCCCTGTGATTAACGGCTTGACATTCATGTTCCGAAGTCTTGGTTTGTCGTTTCAGGAGGTGGGTGTTGTGCTACTGGGTCCGCGGATGAAACACCTTCGTCCATTGTGTAATTTCGCTGTAGTACTTGCACTCGTCGCATCGGCCTGCCTAGCGGTGGTCGCTTATAGTCCGATGGCTATCATCTGGTTCCATAATGTTTCTGGATTGTCATTAGCATTGACCGAGTTTGCCATTTCGCCATTACGGCTTATGGTGGTGTTGCCTGCACTTTCGGTAATTCTTTCGCTGCAGCGGTCGATTCTTTTGACGACTCGCCGTACAACCTTGATTACCTTGGCCTCGAGTGTAGAGATACTGACAATTTTCGGTCTCTTCTGGATCGGCATTCACGTATTTGATGCGGTGGGCATGATGAGCGCGGCAGCAGCGTTAATAATCGGCCGGTTCCTGACGAATCTCTGGTTGGCTCGGCCGTGCTGGCGGGCGAACGTGTCAGCGTAGGTTCACCGCGTCCGGTATCAACGTCCGGAGTGTGGGCAGTGAGGCGTCTATGGTGTGGACCCTTTGGGACGGCCTATCGTTTGTACTCTTCCTCGCGGCTGTTGTGGGTGTGTCGCTGTTCGTGTCCCGCCGAGAGCATTCGGCTAAGGACTACTTCTTAGCCGGACGTTCGCTCACTTGGCCTCTAATTGGCTTCTCGTTAATCGCATCTAATATCTCGACTGAGCACTTCGTAGGAATGGCCGGGTCTAGCTTCGGCCAGGCTGGCCTTGCTATCGCGAGCTATGAATGGGTGGGAGCCGCGACGCTGGTATTTGTTGCACTCGTATTATTGCCGCGATTTCTCCGACTGGGTATTTACACGATGCCCGAGTTCCTTGAAATCCGTTATGGGCCAATCCCGAGAACGATTATGGCTGTCTACATGCTCATGGCCTATGTCGGTGTCGCGATTGCGGCGGTGCTTTATTCAGGCGCGATTGGGCTCAAAGCAATTTTCGGACTCGACCTGATAGTCGGTATCTGGCTTATTGGTGGCCTGGCAGGGGTTTATACGATTTACGGTGGTTTAAAGGCCGTCGTTTGGTCCGACCTACTTCAAGGCCTGGCTCTACTTGTGGGAGGCGCCACTGTTACCATCATTGGGCTTCGGCACGTCGGCGGCTTGTCGGCTTTTCTCGATATTAACGCCGCTAAGTTGCACATGGTGTTGCCCTCGAATCATCCCGAGCTGCCCTGGACCGCGCTTCTCCTAGGTATTTGGATCCCGAATCTGTTCTATTGGGGTTTTAATCAATTCATCACGCAGCGTACGCTTGCTGCTAAGACGCTTGCGCAGGGGCAACGCGGAATCATTTTGGCGGCGAGTCTAAAACTATTGATCCCGTTTATCGTTGTGTTTCCCGGGATCATGGCGTTCCAACTTTTTGGTTCGGAGATTGAGAACGGTGATCAAGCGTATCCGATTCTCATTGCCCGCTTGCTACCATCCGGCCTACGCGGCTTGCTATTTGCTGCGCTGTTTGGAGCTGTGATGAGCAGTCTGGATTCGATGCTGAATTCGGCATCAACCATTTACACGATGGATATCGTAAAGAGATGGTTTCGTTCAGAAGCAACGCCGAGTGAATTAGTGCGAACTGGGCGAGTGACGACAGCAATACTGGTGGTGATGGGGTGTTTACTTGCGCCATTGCCAGGACGCTTCGATGGGGTGTTTCAATACATCCAACTAGTGTGGGGCTTCATTTCCCCAGGGGTGGTAACTGTGTTTCTTATAGGGCTCCTAGTGCCGCGGGCGACAGCAACCGCAGCGACGACAGCTTTACTGCTCGGTGTACCGATTTATGCTTTCCTGCTCTGGTGGTTTCCTGAGGTGGCGTTTCTTAATCACATGGCGATTACCGCTGGACTACTGACGATCGTAATGCTCGCGGTGACCGCGGTTTCTCCTCGGGCAGTGTCCTGGCGCTTGGTATCGGTCACATCACACATTGACCTGACGCCAGACCCGACAGCCCGTGGGCTAGGGGCGGTGATTCTTGCAGCGACAGTTGGTCTCTACGTGACGTTCTGGTAGCCTCGAAATTCCTAACGTAAGCCTGGTCCTAACCGCAATATTCAATCGTCAAGACATATTTGCACTGACCTGCTCTGGGAACTAGCTACCGAGATAGGCTGGTGCCAGAACCAAGCCGGTTAAATAAATGTGGTTAGTCGGGTACACTACCAAAGCACTGCGCGTTCGCCTGTGCCTCCGACAGTTGACCTCGAAACAGACATACTAAAACACCTCATGTTGGAAAACAGAGTCTTCTCAGAACTATTACATTGAAAAGTCGCGCTTTACACAGACGAGGCCTGAATGATTCTTGACATTGGTGTTCTGATAATCGCGTTTGCCCTTGTCGCTAAGGGTGGCGATATGTTTGTCGATTCAAGTGTGCAGATCGCCAGCACCTTGCGAGTGCCACGCCTTATTATCGGAGGAACACTTGTTAGCCTCGCCACGACTATTCCGGAGTTAGTTGTTTCAGTTACCGCGAGCTATCTTGGTGATTCCGGTATTGCATTAGGAAATGCGGTCGGATCCGCTATCGTGGACATGGGACTGGTCATGGGCACAGTCGCGCTAATTTTACCAGTGACAGTTGATCGGGCAATCTTTCGGAGACGCGCGTGGTGGGTACGAATCGCAGCTCTTCTTCTTGTGATCGTTTCGTGGAATCAGGTCATCGGCCAGTTGCCTGCCTTGGGGCTGTTTATTTTTTCCTGCCTGTATCTCTTTGCTGACTATCGGTTCATTAAACGTAAACAGGACCAGGAATCAAATGCCATAGACGAGGCTCCCTCTGCAAAGGGAAGCTCCAACAAAAACATCGCAGGACGATTCATTCTTGGCGCAGTCTTGGTCGTTGTCGGCAGTCGACTACTCTTACACTCTGGCATCTCACTTGCGACTATCCTGGGAGTCCCCTCGGCCTTCATCGGATTCTCGGTCGTGGCAGTGGGAACATCATTGCCGGAGTTAGTGACCGGTATTTCGGCAGCACGTAAGGGAGTGCCTGATCTTTCCGTGGGCAACGTCCTTGGTGCCAACTTGTTGAATATCGCAATGATCGTTGGATTGGCAGGAACAATTCGGCCACTTATCCTGGAGAGTTTCGTGCAGTGGTATGCATATCCTTGGTTATTTGTGTTCATAGCGGCCCTCGGTCTCACACTTGGCCGATCGGGAACCTTGAATAGAAAAGGCGGACTAACACTTATAGCGCTTTACGTTTTGTACCTAATGGGTCTCGTCGGAGTCGGAGTTTTCTCCTCTTAGGCTTATTGATCGTCAGTCGTTGCTACGAAACGCCGAACCTCTATAATGACTCTGCCTCGAGTTTTGATCACCGTCTGTTCAGTGGACGCCAGATGAGTACTCTCGGACGGAGCTGCTTTACTACCTTATTGAGCGTGCTGCTGGCCTTTGGCAGCACCTCAGCGGTTTTTGCCCAGAGTGTTTCTTTCTCGAAGGTCGATACAGATCCGCTTAAGTCACTTGACCTCGGTAGAGTCCGCCGGCTGGCCTATGAAGATGAGTTTGGTGACAGTGTGCCTCGAATCAACCTGACTATGGCCAAGGCTGCCAGATGGCGACCAGCTCAGGACTCGCAAGAAGGAACTGTGCCTGCACGGTCGTCTAGCGCACGGCGCGTGGTTGGGGCGGCTACTTCCTTACTTCTCGGCGTGGGTTTATTCGGGTTCTTGCTTTCTCGGGGGCCAGCGACCAGTGCCGATGGAACGTCGAAGTCCCGGACCGAACGCAATGAACTTACCGACTTCGCTATCTTCGGCGGTGCGGTTACTTTCATCGGTGCTGGCGCTGTGATACTGCTCGCGGGCTCGTAATTCCAACGGCGGTCAGGGTAGCCTGGAACCCAGTACGCGCGTCAGAATCCTCACCGCCTTCAGGTATTCGTCAAGCGCGACATGCTCGTCCGGTGCATGGTCTAACTGTGAGTCACCTGGACCATAGGCCACGATCGGGCATTGCCATGCCGGACCGACAATGTTCATATCGGAGGTGCCTGTCTTTAGTTTAAAGCTTGGTTCAATCGATTCTTCCCGGATCGATCGAATTAGCGCTCCAACCAAACGATTCTTCCGGTCACTCCGAAAGGGTGGAATGTAATCGCCTAGCGAGACCGTACCCCAGCCGTTGGACAGGGTGGTGAGCCGGTGTCGTAGTTCGTCGATGGGCGCCCCTAAAGGTAGGCGCAGACTACCGTATAGGTCGACACGGTCCGTGAAGCCATCGGTCGAGGTGTGAAATTCGGTCAGATGTGAATCCAGGCAATCGAACAGTGGACGATTGGTGTTCCGATGGTCGCAATATTCCTCGAGCCGTGTCCACCACTCCGCGGCTCGCGCAGCGACACTACGGCTCTTGGCGGCGGAGTGTGCGTGCGACTGCTGACCGACAAGCGACAGGCTCATTCTGCCTTTATAGCCGGTCGTGATGCCAGATATGCCGCTCGGCTCGCCAATGATCGCTGCAGCGGGTTGATATCGACCGCAGACGTAGTGTGCTCCTTTTGAGCTCGGCGCTTCTTCTTCGACTGCACCGATGACGATTACCCGCACTCCCTCAGGGATGGTCGCTTGTGCTGTGGCTGTTACGAATGTTGCGAGAGGACCTTTGGCGTCGACGGCTCCACGTGCATACAGCCGTCCGTTCGTTATTGTCGGTGGAATAAAGCCCTCTACCGTGTCGATATGTCCCAAGAGTACTATTGACGTCTGGCCCTCACCGCGCTCGGCCACGAAATTCCCAGCTCCGTCGGTCGATGCCTTTAATCCAGCCTCGGCAGCACGAGAAACAAGGAAGCTGACGGCCTCGGACTCATTACCCGATGGGGAGTAGATTGCACAAAGATCGCGAAGTAGTGCGGTGGCCCAACGGTCGTTCATGTCAGCACCTTGCCAAACGCGTCCGCAATCTGGTCGACTTCGGAAGCCTCGATGACGAGCGGAGGGAGGAGCCGGAGCACCTTCGGGCCAGCTAATAAGGCGAGAATTCCCTCATCCATTAAGCTCCGAGCTACTTTTCCGGCGGGCTGTTTTAGTTCGATCCCTATCATGAGGCCAAGGCCGCGCACCTCGCGAACCTGTGGCTTCGACAAACCACGAATCGCATTCATTAAGTGTTGTCCGTGTTCTGCCGCTCGGACTGGCAGGTCTGTCTCCACGATATGTGCGATAACGCGCTCAGCGACAGCGCAGGCAAGCGGATTACCACCAAACGTGTTGGTGTGGCTCTGTTTGGCTAGTTGGCCAACTGTCTCACCGAAGGCCGTTACTCCCATCGGGAGACCGCCTGCCACGCTTTTGGCAAGTGTGAGGATGTCGGGTATGACACCGTGATGCTCGAACGCAAAGAGACGCCCAGTCCGTCCGAAGCCAGTCTGCACTTCATCGATAACTAAGAGCGCGCCGTGCTCGGTGCAGGCCGAACGGAGAGTCTTCATAAATTCTTCGGTGGCCGGCCGAACGCTGCCCTCACCCTGCACAATTTCAACAAGAACCGCCGCTGTAGCATCGGAAATCGTGTCGGCTATTGCTTCCGGACGATTGAACGGGATTGTACGGAAGCCTGGGACAAGAGGCTCGAATGGCTTACGGAAATCGTCACCCCACGTTGCACTCAGAGCGCCAAACGTTTTTCCGTGATAGCCTCGCATCATCGCAACAATCTCTGTCCGACCCGTCGCTGCGCGGGCAAATTTGATAGCCGCCTCATTGGCTTCTGCGCCAGAATTGCTTAGGAAGAAACGATTGATCGACGGGGGAGTAACAACGTCTAAACGCTTGAACAAGGCCGCCCGCTGATCGTTATAGAAGAGTTCGTGGCAGGTGATGAGGCGACTCGCTTGTTTTCGGAGGGCCTCAATTACAACGGGGTGTGCATGTCCGAGCGCGGCGACGCCTATTCCTGCAGTGCAATCGAGATACTCGCGCCCGTCGATGTCCCAGACACGCGTGCCTTCACCCCGTACCAGCACAACCGGGCGTTTGTAGTACATCCCGGATGAGTGTTGGTCCTCACACTCGATGATTTGTTTCGGTTCCAATGACCGTTCCCCTACCTGCGAGAGCCTCCTGGACCGGATGTGCCAGCCGTGCATCACCTAGGACGACGCGCCCGACCCCACCGGACAGCGCTTCTTTGACGGCCATAAGTTTCTTTTTCATTCGACCTTTAGCGTGCTTGAAGTAGCGATCAAGGTTCGATGGGGCAATGTGAGAGATGAGCGATGACTCGTCCTCAGGATCGGTCAGGAGGCCAGGTACGTTAGACAGAATAATGAGGTCACAGGCTCCCAACGCCTCCGCAATCCGTGCTGCTGCCCGGTCTCCGTCGACATTGACAGCGACGTGGTCGTCGCTAATCGCTGGCGGACACACGGCTAGGACGTACCCGGCATCGTAGAGTAGGTTAATCAGCTCTGTGTTGACCGATGTAATCTTCCCCGTGTGGTCGTCACGCAGCACCTTCTTCTTGCCTTGCTCGACGATTGTTAGGGTGGCCTTCCGTGGACCAGCCAGTAACCGACCATCGAGGCCTGCAAGTCCGATGGCCGGAACCCCGAGGCTTTGTAATTGTTCGACGATACCCTTGTTGACCTTACCGCAGTAGG
>JYMV01004368.1_pt1 | contig 11396 bp, 8 predicted proteins | sample 338911 | NCBI WGS metagenome assembly JYMV01 (sample SAMN03354496, study PRJNA234377) | hydrothermal vent metagenome | biome: Deep sea; feature: Hydrothermal plumes at the Eastern Lau Spreading Center, Western Pacific Ocean; material: Seawater | place: Tonga | collected 2009 | depth 2000 m m
AATATAGTTCATGATTATCATTTAAAAATGATTCACCAGGAACTTTTGGTCCTGTCCAGTTCTCCACTCTGTTTTTTGAGTAGGACAGTGTGACAAACATATTTTCAGAGAATGTGTAATTCAGCCTGCCGTACATGAGTTTGCTCTCCTGCCAGCTGACTGCACTGCGCTCCGGGAGTTGACGGTAGTTCATGCTGAAACCGCGGCTTTCATAATTCTGGATATTGGTTCCCAATGTTATTTTCAGGTTATTAATAGGACGCAGAACCAGCTTGCCCATGAGCCTGTCTGTCCAATTGTAGGTTCCAGTTATTTCTTTGGCGCCTTTTTTGAGCGGTTCTGCTATGCCATCGCCATCAATATCAGCTAAGGCATAAACGTCTCCATCAAAAACCCCATCTCCATCCGCATCAGCAAAAACCTCCCCAACATCGTATACACCATTTGCAACATCTGTCCATGATTCAGCTGCTGAAATTAAATCGCCAGATGAGTCGTATACAGCATGATCCCACATATCATTGCCATTGGCATCAGTGAAACCTTCACCAATGTCATATTGACCATTGGCAACATCTGTCCAAGATTCACCTGCATCATAAACACCATCACCATCTTCATCTACTTTTAATACAGCCCTGGGCAGAAAATTATTTTTCAACCGGCCATCTGTACGTTTACGGTCTGCAGAAATAAAAAATGTTGCCAGATTGGGCATGGTGGGGATGATGGGTCCGCTGGCCGTTCCTTCGATTCGGCCGGCGATGTTCTAAAACTCAAATCATAATCAGCGCCGCCTTCCCGGGTAATAATATTGATAATACCACTCATGGCCTGACCGTATTCAGCATCGAACGATCCGGTTATAATTGATAATTCAGAAATACCGCCGCGGGCCACATCGGTGGCCATGCCGCCGTTAATAATATCTTTTACGTAAAAGCCATCGACAAGGTAGGCTGTTTCGCCGGAACGGCCGCCGCGAACATGGATACCGTCATCACCGCCGCCGTTATCATTTTCAATTACACCGGCAACATTATCAATAATATCCGCATAGGAATTAATGGGCATATTTTCAAAATCTTCTTTTTCGATCGTGACGGTCGTGGCTGTTTGATCGCGGACGATGACAGGGCGTTCTGCTTCCACGATTACTTCTTCACCTTCCACAGCAGAGATTTCCAGGGAAAAGTTTACCGTGGTCGTACGATCAGCGTTCATGCGTACATCGGTAACAGATGTTGTCTTATAACCTATATATGAAGCAGATGCTGTGTATGAGCCTGCCGAGATATTCAGGATGAAATAATCGCCATTTTTATCACTGGCGGCACCCAGCACTGTTCCTTTTAAAACAACATTGACGCCAATGAGAGGCTCACCTGTAGACGCATCGGTAACAGTTCCCACCAGTTTACCTGTTACTCCGGCAAATAACATGCTGCAAGTGCTGAAAATAACGAGAAAAAGATTTTTCTTTCCCATGATAAGACTCCTTGTAAGGGCTAAAAATAGTTTTATTATTGAAACCATACAAGGATAAGGTTACTATTGAGCATCAAATTGCAATGGCGTAAGTTCATAAAATTCTATTAGGAGAGTAATTATAATGAGTTCAAAAAATGGAAAACTAAACGGTCAAAGTTTTGATCTCTCACAGGCGGAATTAAAAAAACTGCTTAAAAAAGTTCCAAGCGGAATTAAGACTTATATTGGTTATTTAGAGCAACAGATAAAAAATATGGCTAAAATTGGTTTATCGCTGTCCAAAGAAAAGGATATGAATGTTCTGCTGGAGAATATCCTGCTGGAAGCCAAGCGCATCACCAATGCCGATGGCGGCACGCTTTACATGAAAACAGATGATGATCGTCTGCGATTCGAGATCATGATGACAGATTCACTTAATTTTCATATGGGCGGCACATCGGGAAAGGATATACCATTTTATCCGGTTAAACTTTATGATGAAGGCAAACCCAATACCCATATGATTTCTGCGTACGTTGGACTTACTGGTGAGACTGTAAATATTCCAGATGCCTATAAAACAAAAGGATTTGATTTTTCAGGGACAAAAGCATTTGATAAAAAAACGGGTTACCGATCAAAATCATTTTTAACAGTTCCTCTAAAAAACCATGAAGAGGAAATAATAGGTGTTCTGCAATTATTGAACGCCTTGGATAAAAAGACAAATGAATCGATTCCATTTTCTGCAAAAATTCAGGATATTGTTGAAGCACTATCCAGTCAGGCCGCAGTGGCTATTACAAATAAAAATTTGATTCGTGATCTGGAAATCCTCTTTGAGTCATTTATTAAACTGATTGCCACTGCTATAGATGCAAAATCCCCATACACTGGCGAACATTGTGCCCGTGTCCCTGAAATAACGATGATGCTGGTTGAAGCTGTCAACGTTTCCAAGGATGGTCCCTTCAAAGATGTGCATTTTTCAGATAAGGAAATGTACGAATTGAAAATTGCTGCTTGGCTCCATGACTGCGGGAAAGTCACCACACCGGAATACGTGGTTGATAAAGCTACAAAACTGGAGACTATTTATGACCGTATCCATACGTTGGATACTCGCTTTGAAGTATTGAAGCGCGATGAAGAAATCAAAGTCCTGAAAAAACGATTGAAAATTGAAACGGATGTTTTTGCTTCAGAAGCAGATAAAAAAGATGCTCTAAAATCTTTGCGTAAAAAGCATAAAGATAAATTAGTAAAAATGGAAAAAGAAATGGATTTTATACGGGCAACGAACATCGGTGGTGAATTTATGTCCGGGGACAAAAAAGACCGCGTCAAAAAGATCGCCAAATACCGTTGGAAGGATAATGGAACAGTTAAAGATTTTCTATCAGAAAATGAAGTATATAATCTTTGCATTACAAAAGGAACATTAACAGCTGAGGAAAGGCAAATTATCAATGACCACATTGTCCAAACGATCGATATGCTTCAACAGCTTCCATATCCTAAACATCTGAAAAATGTCCCTGAATTCGCTGGCGGTCATCATGAAAAACTGGATGGCACCGGTTATCCGAAAGGCCTGACCAAGGATGAAATGTCCGTACAGGCTAAAGCTATGGCCATTGCAGATATCTTTGAAGCACTCACCGCAAAGGACCGGCCCTATAAAGAAGGCAAGGCACTATCCATGGCCATGCGTATTTTGGGCTTTATGAAAAATGATGCCCATGTAGATCCAGAATTATTTGAATTGTTTGTTCAGGAAAAAATCTACCTTAAATACGGAGAACAATATCTGGGTCCAGAACAGCTGGATATGGATTAATTAACTCCATCCAACCATAACAGAATTTATGACACCTGATATCGCCATCGTCTTGGGTATTATGACCCTAATGTTTGTACTCTTTGTTAAAGAGATCTTCCCCCTTGATGTTACCGCACTAGTGGTCCTGATCATTTTTCTTGTAATCGGTAATTTGACACTCGAAGAAGCCATCAGTGGTTTTTCGAATCAAGCTGTGATCACTATAGCCGTCTTGTTCATTTTGAGCCATGCGTTGCAGAAATCCGGAATATTGGAATATGGCGTTGTACGTTTGAATAAATTAACCGAACGCTCCAAACTGCTGGGACTGACTGTTTTTCTCATAACAGTTGCTTTTGCCTCCGCTTTTGTAAATAACACTGCCATTGTTGCCATATTCATTCCCTTAACAATTCGATTAGCACAAAAATATAATTTAAGTCCGTCAAAACTGCTTATTCCCTTGAGTTATATTGCCATTATGGGAGGTACGCTGACACTGGTGGGGACATCAACAAATCTGCTGGTTAATTCCATTTATGTCAACACCACAATGGCGGAGCCGCTGGGTATGTTTGAATTTTCCCGCTATGGAATATTCATTTTACTAATCGGTCTTTTGTATATCATCTTTGCAGTGCCATTTATCCTGCCATCACGGACGGTCACATCCAGTTTGACACAGAGCTATCATATGGGTGGTTATTTAACGGAATTAAAAGTGGCTGAAGAATCGCCCTTGGTTGGGCGCACATTCATGGAACGGAGTATAAATAAAAATTATGATATTACCGTTTTGGATATTATTCGGGAAGGTATGGTTATTAGTAAAAATATCCGCAATACAATTATACATCCGGGAGATGTGTTATTTGTTCGGGGATCGTTGGAAAATTTTTTGCGCATGAAAGAAGTAGAAAAAGTTACCATGCTTACAGATGAAAAATTAACTCAGGCTGAACTTATCCACGATGATAATACATTAGTAGAATGCTTATTAACCCAGCAATCTGAACTGGTAGGTAAAAGCCTGATGGAAATCAACTTTCGCCGTCGTTTCGGTAGTTTTATATTAGCTATCCGTCGTGAAGGAGCCATACTGCGCAGAAAAATAGCTCATGTTATGCTGCGGGCTTTTGATACATTATTGGTGTACGGTCCGCGGGATAAAATAAAAGAATTATCAGAGTCGGGGAATTTTATTGTTTTGGGCGAAATTGAAGCAACGCTGCAAAAAAACCGTTTCTGGTGGGTGAGTCTGGTTGTAATAATCAGTGCTGTTTTCCTGGCAGCGCTGGGCTTGGTACCCATACTAAAAGGGGCTCTGGTAGGCATGATTATACTCTTGGTCCTGCGAGTTATTTCTACGAACGAAGCCTATCAATCCATTAACTGGCAAGTGATTGTTTTAATCGCCGCCTTGATTCCCATTGGAATTGTGATTCAAAAGAGCGGTACAGCAGAATGGTTAGCGACTGCTATGAATAATGTCGTCGAACAATTTGATCCCGCTTTGCGCCCTGTTGTAATGGTGTCTTTGATTTATCTGATGACGATGATACTCACAGAAATGGCATCAAATGCAGCCACAGCTATCATTATGACACCCATTGCTATTTCTGCTGCCATGCAAATAGGACTGGATCCAAAGCCCTTCATATTCTCAGTTTGTTTTGCCGCATCGGCATCATTTATTACACCGATCGGTTATCAAACCAATCTCATGGTTTATGGCCCCGGTGGATATAAATTTTCTGATTATGTTAAAGTGGGCCTTCCCTTGGCAATTTTTTTATGGATAATGGCTACATTTTTAATTCCTGTGCTGTGGCCGTTTACGGCAGTTAATTAGAAAATACTAAGTGACATCAGTAGATCAAAAATCTTCCCGCCTGGATGAATTTTTAGAAAGTCCTGAAAAAGGGCTTTGGAAACTCGCATGGCCGGTCATGGCCGGGATGGGTATCCAGACATTATACACGATTGTTGATATGATATTTATCGGCCGACTGGGAGGAGAGGCCATTGCCGCAATAGCTTTTAATATGCCGCTTTTCTTTTTTGTTTTAGGTTTGACCATGGGTCTCGGTGCGGGTGTCACCGCTTCCATTGCTCGTTTTATCGGTGCTAAAGATAAGGTTAATGCCGATAACAGCGCCGAGCATGCAGTTGTAATGGGTGTTGGGATCAGTATTATATTAACCATAATCGTTACCATTTATGGGCGGGATATACTTCTAGGAATCGGCGCACCAGAGTCGGTCATCGATTTGAGCTGGTCCTATTTACGCGTTATTTGTATCGGTTTGCCCTTCATGGTTTTATCTGCCTTTTTTCGTTCCATACTTGTAGGTGAGGGAGATACAAAATTTCCCATGACCGTAGCAGCATTGGGAACGGTGCTTAATATTATTTTGGATCCCATTTTCATTTTTACACTGGGACTAGGGGTTGCCGGAGCTGCCTGGGCTACGGCTATCAGCCAGATTACAGTATTTACCATTTTCATTTATATGCTATTCTTTAAAGAACATTCCTATATCACATTTCGCCTTAAGGATTTTTCGCCATCTTCGTATATTACAAAGGATATCATAAAAGTTGGATTACCGGCGTCTATGTCCATGATTATCATGTCCTTTGGACAACTCGTTTTCAACCGCATTCTCATACATTTTTCAACGGATGCCGTTGCCGCTTATCAGATCGGCGGCCGCATTGATATGGTCATTTTTCTGCCCATTCTGTCTATTTCTTACACGCTGACAACCTTAGTGGGTATGTTTTTTGGCTCCGCAAGGATGGACAAGGTAAAACACATTATTTATTATGGGTTGAGCCGTTCCTTTATGATCGCTGTAGTTACGTCTGCGCTAGTGTATTTTACTGCACCAAAACTAGTCTTGCTCTTCACAGATATTCCATATATCCAGGAAACAGCAGTTACCTATTTAAGGCTCATGGCTTTTGTGTATCCCTTTGTCGCAATTGCACTGCCTTGTGGCCGTATCCTGCAAGGATTTGGTTTAGGAATGCCATTATTAGTAATTACATTGATCCGTGTTTTGTTGATATCATCACCCTTGGCAATCTTTTTTATCTTTGTACAGGACCGCCCTTTGGAATGGATCTGGTATTCAATGATGATTTCAACAGCAGTCGCTTTCGTGGTTGCTGTTGGCTGGGTTATGTGGGCATTAAAAAAATATTCAGTTCAACCAACAGGAGTTCAACATGCAAAAACTCAACTTAAACCAAATCAGTGAAGCATTAAATGATCTGCCGGGATGGACATTCACGAATGATACGATTCATAAGAATTTATCGTTTGATACCTACATGGACGGCATCGATTTTGTGAGTCAATTAGCTGTAAAAGCAGAAGAACATAATCATCATCCCGATCTGACTGTTGGCTGGTGCAAGGTTGGTGTAACTTTTACAACGCACGATTCAGGAGGCATTACTGCAAATGATATTACCATGGCTAAAGAAGTTGAGCGATTATTAGGTTAAAATCCAAATTTAAGCTCAGGTTGTGATTCAATTGATGATCAAGTAAATTGCAGCACATTCATTAGATCACCATGAAAAGACTGATCATATTAACGGTATTATCATCTATAATATTCGGTAATCAACCGGATTTAAAATTCACCAAATTTTCTTCAAAGCAAGATCCCGAAGGTAGGCATTTGCCAACCAAAGAACAGGTTCGATCCGTCAAAAAAACAGCAAAAATAAAAAACAGAATCCTTGAAAATATTGATCTTTATTCCCAGCCAAACCACCGAATTGAAAATAATGGTCTGCTTGTCGGCCGAGTGTATGACCAGACAGATAATGGTGTTTCAGCCCAGGTCGTCGCTATCGATACAATGAATGAAAACCAGTTTTCAACGGTGACTAATGACAGCGGGTATTACAGTTTATACGTTTTGAATAGCACATACAAAATGTTGGCTTTGCCCTTTGATGATTTCCATATTACCGGTTATACCTTAGATGTGGATGTGGATGATGATACTGTAGAGGTGGATATTTTTACCCCGGCATTAATATTTGATAGCGATATTTATGGTACAGTGATCGATACAGGTGGAACACCCTTACATGCAGCATGGGTGGCGGCAGTGGCTTTCAGTTTTGAAGAAGGGTTGATCTTTGACTATTTGACAGATATCAATGGATACTATGGATTAGATGTAATTAGCCTTGGTGAGCAATGGCCATATTGGGTCCTTGGCATCTATGAAGCTGAAGATTCAGATGAAGAGCTAGTCGGCTTGGTGGATAGTATCATTGTTAATTCGGGTGATTCCCTGGAAATTAATCTCGTTCTACAGGTTATCACTTACGATGGTTCCATTTATGGCGAAGTAACTTATGAGGGAGAGCAGCTAAGTGGCATTGCAGTCAAGGCAGAAAATGTCTGGACTGGTGACTATTTTGAGACTTACAGTGATGAAGATGGCTACTATGAGATGGGTGTCACCAATGGCGAATATGAGGTTTGTGCCTATTACTGGGTGGTGGAAGATGAACTGTGTGAAGATATATATGTAGACTCGAATGAAGTTGAAATCAATTTTGATTTTGAAGATCAGCCTTTGGAGGGTTTAATCAATTATTACGGTAATTTCCGTTTTTTCTGGACAAATGATGGTCTTCATTTTGCTGGACAATGGCCGGTGGCCAGTGATGCTGTAAGACAATATCTGTCATATGGCGGTATGATTACATTGGCTTATGAAGATGGTAATATTCTGCTGGGAGGATTTATTGACGATAACTGGATACCTGAAAATGATGGAATATATACTTTTGTTGAAAATGAAATAGAATTCATTAACAGGTCGATGACGGATGAAGGGACCGGTATAATTGCTGAACAAGTAATTGCTTCCCACGGTTATGAAAATTTTACAGTCGTATTAACTAGAATAATCAATGGAAGCGATGCAGAATTGAATGATGTGCGAATGGGTTATTTTATGAATTGGGACGTGGCCTATACGGAAGGTGGTCCTGAAGATTTCGCAGAAGATGATTTAGCTGGTGTCAGGACAATTGAAGTGCCCCATCCGCTCTTAACTGTGATGATACCGGTAAAGATTAGTTATATGATGGATGATGACGGTAATAATGGCCAATCCTCCGGCTATGTAGGCTTTGCAACAGTGCCTCAATGGTTGGATGAACCAGTACATATTTCCATTGATATGGATGAAGACCTTGATGATTTTCTGGCCATTTTAGAACAGGAAAATGATGATGATAATGAAATAGATCCGGCCGATTATGCCACGCTGCAAATGCTGGATTTATATGATTTTTTTCCAGGAGATACTGCCCATTTTACCACATTGATTTTGGCTGCTGAAACCCTGGAGGGACTTGATAACCAGGCTGAACTAGCCATGCAGCGACTGTTTGACCTTACCATCCTGGGTATTAATGATGATAATCAAATTCCATCGTCTTTTGCTCTTCACCAAAATTATCCTAATCCATTTAATCCCACCACAACCATTCGCTTTGATTTACCGGAGGCAGCCCATGTTAAACTGGATATTTATAATATTCTTGGTCAGCCAGTAGCCACAGTGGTCAATAGACACATGCAGCCGGGATACCATACTGTACACTGGAACGGTATAAATGATACGGGTAATTCATTAGCATCGGGCTTGTATATTTATCAGATTACAACTGGGAATTACCACGCAGTAAAAAAACTTGTATTATTAAAATAAATCAATTTAAAAGATGGAGCATAAAAAAATAGGCATTGGTTTGCCTTTTCTTTTATATGGAGAGTTCTTCTCATTATATTCTATTCAATTCATGATACAATTTATCTATGTCTGACCTCCTGTCGGGACTTCTCCAGGAATCCATCAGCGGCATTGCTCTGGGCTGCATTTATGCTCTTATCGCGTTAGGTTTTACACTTATTTATAAAGCCACTGAAGTAGTGAATTTTGCCCAGGGTGAAATCATGATGGTCGGGGCGTACGTAAATTTCTTTTTTGTAACTCAATTTACCGGAATGGCTGGTGGATTGAATGGCTGGGTATTTCTGGCAGCACTTTTAAGTTCAATTCTTTTCGCAGTTTTATTTGGCATTATTTTGGATTATATCATCAACCGTCCATTAAAAGATGCACCGGTGTTTTCAATCATCATGGCAACCATCAGTTTGGCCATTATTCTTCGTTCCCTCACAGCTATGATCGCTGGCCCTATAAGCCTGGTTCCTGTTTCTCCCTTTGGTGACAGCACGATAAAAGCAGGAGGGATTGTTATATCTGTATTGGATCTAGCCATAATTATTTGTGCCATCATACTTATGGGATTGTTCTTTTTCTTTTTCAATAAGACCCGCTGGGGCATTGCTATGAAGGCCACTTCGGCCGATTCTGAAGCAGCCCAGCTCATGGGTATTCCGGTAAAACAGGTATATCGCATGGTGTGGGTATTTGCAGCAATTGTCGGTGTAATCAGTGGTGTTTTGTTGGCGCCGCGCATGGCCCTGCTGGATACAACCATGAGCTTCCTGGGATTAAAAGCGTTTCCGGCTGCAATCCTGGGTGGTTTCGGCTCTATACCCGGAGCGGTTGTAGGCGGTATTATCCTGGGAATTATAGAAACAGTAAGCATGGGTACACTTTCATTCCATTTCGCATGGATAAAGGAGATTAATGATATTATCGTTTGGATTGTTTTAATTGCGGTACTGATGATACGACCTGACGGTTTATTTGGCATAGCAAAGGTGAAGAGGGTTTGATGAAAGGCCGTTATGTAGATGAAAACCTGAAGTGGATTCCCATTTTAATTATTGCAGTCTATCTTTTTCCATTTCTGCTTAAGAGCGCCACCTTTAGTTATAAATATTACCTGTATATCTTGAACATGGCTGGCATTTATATCATCCTCACTGTGGGTTTGGACCTATTGAGCGGTTTTACAGGCTTGATGTCTTTGGGCCATGCTGCATTTTTAGCCATTGGTGCTTATACATCTGCAATATTAGTCGACCAGGCAGGATTGCCTTTTGAGCTTTCGTTAATTATTACGCCCATTATTGTGGGATTGTTTGGTTTTGTGATTGGTTTTCCCGCATTGCGCATTGAAGGTATGTACCTGGGGCTGACTACAATGGGATTTGGGTTTATTGTTAAACGTCTCATTATAGCACTTCGCGAATGGACAGGAGGTTCAGGCGGATTGCAAGTGTCTAAAGCATCATTATTTGGCATAACCATAAAAAATGATTGGGATAATTATTTTATGATTTATACGTTTGTTATTCTGGCTATCATTATTGCCAGAAGAATAGTAAAATCCAAACTCGGCCGTGCATTTATGGCCATTCGCGATTCAGAACAAGCGGCACAAGCATCAGGTATTAATCTGGCAAAATACAAAATGTTATCATTTTTTATATCCGGATTATTTGCCGGTTTCGCTGGAGTATTATTTGCTCATACGAACCATTTCATTTCTACGGATCATTTCGATATTTTACTTTCAATATATTTTATTGTTATGGTGCTTGTGGGTGGAATGAGTTCGATCTATGGCGCTGTGCTGGGCACGCTTTTCATTGTATTAATGGAAAATATGTTCATACCATTATTTAAAGATGGACTGTCGCAATACATGCATATTGAGGCCGGTGATTTTCAACCTTTCATTTTCGGTTTGATAATGCTGATATTTATTATATTCCAACCACTAGGTCTCTATGGTATGTGGCTCAAAATGAGAATTTACTGGAAATTGTTTCCATTCAATCCGCGCAAGCGGTTCACCTAAACCAAGGAGGTATGATGAAAAAAAATAATCATATCATACTAATTATTGTGCTAGGAGTAAGTTTATTAAATGCACAATGGGGAAAAAACCAGACACCTGGTGTAACAGATACCGAGATTTTGATTGGTAATATTCAAGATTTGAGTGGTCCAATTAAGGAGTTGGGTTTTTTGATTCCTGCCGGAACGAACATGTATCTAGATTATATCAATGCTCAGGGTGGTGTTCATGGTCGGCAAATAAAAATGCTTATAGAGGATCATGGCTATAATCCCCA
>JYMV01006862.1_pt1 | contig 11394 bp, 3 predicted proteins | sample 338911 | NCBI WGS metagenome assembly JYMV01 (sample SAMN03354496, study PRJNA234377) | hydrothermal vent metagenome | biome: Deep sea; feature: Hydrothermal plumes at the Eastern Lau Spreading Center, Western Pacific Ocean; material: Seawater | place: Tonga | collected 2009 | depth 2000 m m
ACCGTCAGTTCATAGCGGCTCAGGTCCGATGTGGTACCTGCACCTGTGGAAATGGAAATATTGTCTTTTACCTGCTGATAGAGCCACATGCCCATACCCGGTGTTATCTCCTTAACATCCTTCCATTTTTCCTTGCTTACAAAGTCACTCACCAGACGCCACGACCTCTCGTTCCGATCTTTCAGTTCATTACCGAATATCTGTGTTGCCTTGTTCTCATCAATCATGTTAGGCACGGAGATGAGTCTCCAGGCGTCTTTACTGATGCCAGAAGGATATGCGGAGCCAGGGACATCTGTGGAAAGTTGCTTATCACCGAACTGGACCGGCACTGAGACTGTATCTGAATAAGTGATATTCCCTCGCACATCAGTGGCAACAATAAAATAGACAAGCCCCGTTAGATTGGCTGTACCCGTGGGAATGCTCCCTGAATAACTTCCGCTGGAATCTTCGGTCATTTTTGCAAAATCAAAGTCTCCGATTCCATTGCCATAATACAGACCAATACCAAAGACACCGGTCACATCCAGCACCTGTACCGTAACTTCTACTCCTTCCCCAACAGCAGCAGTTGCAGGCGTACTTTCAAGCTCGATTATGCTTGGTCCACTTTTGTCCCTGACACTGGCTGAAATTAGAAGCTCTTTGGGAAACTGGTACGGATCATTGTGTTCCACATAAAGGACAGACTGTTTCTTTCCAGCTTCTTCGGGATTGAATAAAACTCTCACCAAAGAAGAATCCCCGGACTTAATGGGGCTCATAGCAAACGTCGCTGAAAAGGCACTATCATTCACGGAAGCTCCGGCAATAAACAGTGTGTCTGGACCAACGTTCAACACATAAACAGAGGCTGAATCCGGGATTCCTATTCCCGATGAATCAAAGCTCATAAAATCAGATCCAATGGTGATTTGCGGTTCCCTGTCCAGGTTCACAGCCCTTACCTCCTTTGCGTCGAGGCGGCCATAAGCGGGACTGGCTGTTACAATGGATTCACCTACCATAATGTTGTAGTATAAATCACCATCGCCAAGATTGTCATTCAGGCCTGTCACAGTTACTTCTTGAACAACATTCCAGTCGGCCGGAGTGAAAGTAATATAATCGTGAGAGACAGTCCCTTCAGTAGGATCATCCGAAGAGACAGAGAGAGCAACCGTCCCGGTGGGTTCCGTGTTTAATTTCACTGTAAAAACCGTATCCGTTCCCATTTCATTCGTCCTGACTATCCTGTTGTAACCGAGAGCAAATCCTGCCACATCATCATCAATGTTAATAGCGAGAATATCAGATGGGTCTACAGCTGAATAGTCAGCATCCTCAGATATGGATTGCCCCAGCACTATCTTGTATTCAATATCTTCGTCGTCTTCATCATCATCCAGGCCGGTGAGTGTTACAAGCTGCTTCTGGTCCCATTGCTCCGCATCAAAGACAAGCTGGGTCACATCCACGGAGGCTTCCGTGACGTCTGAACTGGAAACGGGTATGGTCACTGTTGCGGTGGGCCTGGAAAGAAGAACTATCCCGAACTGTGCCTGCTTTCCCTCTTCGGTGGTGATAAGACGGCTGATGGGATACACCTTAATCCCGGGCGGATCATCATTGATATTGATGCATGCTGCACTATCAGCTTCCATACTGTTATAATCAGAATCATCTGAGGTTATATTGAAAAACTTGATATGATAGGTCATATCATCATCCGCGTCCGGGTCATCAACCCCAGTTACCTTCACCCACTGCTTCTGGTCCCAATTGTCCCGGGTAAACGTGAGTTGTGTGGGATAGGTCGTCCCTTCAGTGACATCAGTGCTCATTATACTAAAGGATACCGGGAATTCAGGTTGACTGGACAAGGCCACCTCAATAGTGTCCGATAGACCCGTCTCCGTCGTGGTAATGCCTGAAAGAGGGTCAATATCAAACCCTGGAATACCGGCAGAAAAAAAGTAGCCTGATGCATTTCCAGCGGGATTGTCACTGTAGTCCTCCAGGCCGTCAGTGAGGCCGAATACTATTTTTTCAAAAGGAGGAAGTGCTACAGAAGGAACAATTAAAATCTCATCTTTGGCCGCGTTTACTGAAACAGTGAAGTCAATAGCTTCACCCTCAGGGTTCCAGATATTCACATACAAAAGGTCTTTCACATTCTCAGCTGTTATTATGCTGTTGTCATTGAGCCTGACCGCTTCGGAGAATCGGATGGAGAGTTCTGTTTCTGGAGAGACGTCTTGTTCTCCCAAATCAGGTGTGAGGGTAATATCCGGCGATGTAACATCAGCCGTGGTAAAGGTGCCAGATACACCTTCCGCCACCGTGCCGTTCACATCGGCAAACTTGGGATTTACCTGGATGTAATAAACTTGTTCACTTTTAAACATTTCATCGGCCTGGAGAGTGAGGGCGGAAGTGTCAGGACTGATCTGGACACCAATGTTCAATATAGATCCTGAGGCGTTATCCTCACGAACAACCACCATGCCGTCACTCACATCAAAATCCTCAAACTTCTCTCCTGTCTCCGAATAGACCCGTTCACTAAAGTTGACCCGGATATAGGCGTTTACAGCCACATCGGTAGCGTTATGGTGGGCGGGTCTATATCCTCCGCCTTGAAATAGGCGCTAGCTCCGGCAAAGGGGTTCCCCGCTTCGTCGTACACCTCTGCGGTAATAGCCACATAGTAGTCCGCCGCCGAGACCAGACTGTCCGGGGGTGTGAGCTTGATGACACCTGTTGTATCGTTGTATGCCATGTCAAAGGACTGCACCTCACCATCAATACTGTCCTTCCTCACGGAGACCGAACCGGTAAGATCGCTCAGAGCCACCGGGTCTCCACTGACAGTGAAGACAGGTTCAGAGAATGTGATATAAACTTTTGATGCAAGAGAAGCATCCAGAGTACTGTCCACCGGGGCAAAAGTGACGATAGGCGGCATACTGTCATAAATAAGAACAAGTTCATTTGAAGCGGCATTACCTGTATCAAACTCATTAAACCCCTTATCCCCTTCAACCTGTACAGACACCTCACCTTCTGAAGGGGTGATGGAGACATTGTAGCTTGCCCCCTCTCCCGAGAAGGACTCTATCTCACCGCCTGACAGGCTCAGGCTGTCAGAATTAAATGCTGTTACCGCCTCACTGAACTCAATGGCAACAGCAATGGGTGAAACATTGGTGGGACTCTCAACCTCTGTGGAAACCTCAACCATCGGGGCATCGGCTGAGGCGGTTTGAAAAAAACTATGCGTCGGATCGATAGAGTTCCCCGCTTCATCCATGATACGGTCATCGATCGCCAGGTCGTAAAAAGTGTTGCCAAGAAGCAATGTGGGGTTACCGTCCTCATCATCAGGAAGGGTCAGGGTGATCTGGTCCCCATTATCATTGATGGCAGCATCAAATGTGACCTCTTCCCAGTCGCCTTCTTCATGTTCTTGGTCATAAGGAGGAGAAGACTCTAATTCGATCAGGCTCGCTACATTCTCATCGGTAATGCCGCCATCGGCCTCAATGGTTATGGGCTCTGAAAAAGCGATAATAAGATCCGTATCCACAGCAATACTACCACTCAAATGCTCAGGAGTGAATGTCACCTCCGGCGGCTCAAAGTCACCGGTGGTAAAGGCAAATACTTCAGCATCATCGATGCCCGCATAAGGGTTACTTGATAAATCGGTAACGGCACCAGACTCGATGAGAACATGATAGGCTGTATTTGACGCTAATGATACTTTCTTATCAATAGTTATTACATTTTCTTCAACAAGAACTTTATATTCATTAGTTAACAGTATTTCAGTGTGATTTTCATTTGTGGCTGTATTAACAATTATTAAACGCCCTTCGACCGTTACATTCTTATTGAATTGAAGAATGATCTCAGATCTGATATCCACATTTTCATCTCCGTTCAAAGGGTCTGTGCTTACCAGCAGTGGTGGGTCGGTATCTGCGGTGGTAAACGAAGCCCATCTATCTTCATGTAGGTCATTACCGTATGCGTCTTCCAGATAATTTGCTTTTACTTGGAGATAATAGGCAGTTCCTCCGTCTAAAAGATCATCGGGCTGAAGGCTGATCATCCTAAAGTCATCGGATATTGAGGCCTCAAACGGAATATCACTTCCAGTTTTCTCATAAATTTTTAATGCTATTACCTCATCAATATTCTCATTGGTGGCTAATACTCCCCCATTTTTGAAGAGATCCTCATCAAAGTCAATCACAATATGGCTGTTTATATCAACATTATCATTTATACCAAAAACCTCAATTTCCCAGTCTGCATTGAAAGTAGAGGGCTCTAAAGCATTTTTTTCCGTGAGACTATAATTCAGGATATTCGGTGGCTGCATATCAGAGGTTTGTACTAAGATGCGTGACCTGTCCACAATGTCAGCAAGTGGGTTCGGAGGGAAAGCAATGTCCACAAGTACTCCACCTGCTTCTTCTGCTTTCACTAGAAGTATATGGTATTCTGAATCGGGTACCAGATTTTCAGGCGATATCCGAACTACGTCAGGAGCAACGTCCAGGATCTCTATTTTTTCAGCATCAGTGATATCAATGGTCTCTACAAGGGTGTATCCAGAGTCATAGATTTCAATATTCCCATGCCCCACAACAACTGGTTCGTCAAAAATTAATTCTATAGGACTATCGCCTTCAGTCTCAAATATTTCGTGATCATTTGTGTTAGGTGAATGATCAACCAACGCTGGTGGAGTTTCATCCAGTGTACGGAATTTCCATGTGTTGGGATCATCGATCCCGCCAAACATATCATCGCTTTCATCCTCAAATGAATTGGGCGAAACCGTTAGGAAATAATCAGCGAAACTATCAAGGTCATCAGGAAGATTGATTCTGATCTCGGGTGAGTTATTACCGGTAACTATCTCACTGTCAGAAACGTAAATGATTGCAACCTCTTGATTGTGCTCTTCCCCCAAAATCTTATTAAGTGTGATAAAACCTGCTTCGTCTTCATTTTGACGGACATCTTCATCGAAGACAATAATGAGGTCACTGGCGTTAGGCACATCGGTTAAGAACTCTCCCGGTCGATGTGAAATTGGTTGTTCTTCATCAACAACATATCGAAAGCTAGTAATTGCAGGAGGAAGATTATTGACGGTTGAGAACGTAGCGTTAGAAACTGCATGAGCAAGGTCCACACTGTTATAGTCCACTATTTTATCGGAATTAACAGAAACGTAGTATTCACTTTTGTCATCCAAAAAGTCTGAATCGGGGTCCAGGTTGATCTTGTGTCCGAAGCCTCCTGTCCCCAGTTCAGCAACCTCAACTGTGGCCGTGTAATCCACATCTGTCCCACCGTCATTGTCAAAATCCGTATCCTCAGCTCTTGTTGCCTTTTTTAAGGTGATGACGTCCCACAGATTTTCAGCTGTAATCTCTTCGGCACTTCCCTCAATCAACTTTTTAATACGTTTGCTGAATGTAAGTGTGATGTTAGCCAGATCCAGAGCGACATCAACATCTCCGTCTGGCGGTAAGTATTCGATGGTGGGGCCCGTGGCATCATAAATCAACTCCAGCATGTTACTGGCTGAATTGGATGTATTTAGTCCATCTGCGGTTGTAGCCACACCATCGGGTACACTAACCGATACTGTCTGTCCAAGTAACGTAATGTTCGCGGTATATTCCCTGCCTGTTAAAATTTCTGAAAAATCAGAGGCTGAGCCGTTCTCCGAAGGATCAAATGAAATGTCCGATAGTTCAAATCCGGATATCTCTTCATTAAATCTTACCGTAATACCAATTGTGGATAAGGATGTAGGAAAAACTATGTCATCATCACTGAGTTCAACAGTAACAGTAGGAGCCTCCACGTTAGCAGTGGTAAAGGTAGAGGTGAGAGTTCCAGAAACTTCGTTTTCAGCGGCATCTTGCACCCCTTCATCCAAAGAAACATATACCACCTGCTGGCTCTGGTAATTTGTTAAAGGGTCAATAGATATCACATTTTTAGCATCATTGATTTCAGCTGAAAATAGGATGTCACTCCCACTCGCATTATCGGATTTCAGGGTTATTAAACTTGCAGCGTTATCATCAGTTATTTCACTGCCGTCGCCGTTCGTCACAGCCTCGCTTAGGGTCACTGTAATATCCGCGTTGGGGGCTACCCCTGTTGCGGAGTTGACAGGATCAAAGTCTGCCGTAGGAGCTTCCACATCGGCTATACTAAAAGTGGCGTCGCTCTCTTCAACTTCGTTACCGGCTGCATCCTTAACTGTAGATCCAATGGCCACATATACTCTCTGTTCGCTCGTAAAGCTGCTGGTTGGATCAACGGTAATTACTGTTTCATCACCATTAGCCACCGTGGCTTCAAATTCAAGATCAACATCACTGACGGCATCCTGAAGAGTGATGAGGGCATCCACATTCTCATCAGTGAGTTCAGCACCACCATCCGCCATGAAAACCACTTCACCGAAAGATAACGTAATGTTAGTCTCCTGAGCATTATTTGCACTGCCCTCAGCTGGATTAAAACTCACTTCCGGCGGTTCATTATCGATGAAAAAACGCCATCGATTATTCTCAGAATCGTCTATTCCGGCAAAGGAATTTTCATTTAAATCCTGAAAAGTATTCTCCTCCACAGTCACTGAATACTCCACTTCCTGCTCCAAGTCATCCCTGAGAACAATGCTCACTACCCTATCCGTAACAGTGGCACTGTTAATGGCATCTTCTTCGCTTGGCACTGTGATCGTCACCGGATCCCAGCCTTCAGCATTAACAGTAATACTTCCCACTCCTTCTTCTACAGGCTCATGAAAAGTGATAAAAAGGTCTGTATCCACATGGAAATCATCAACCTCCATATCAGGGCATCTGCCTTCACTGTTGGGACATAAAGATTCAACTATTGGCGGCTCATCGTCCGCTGCCACAACTATGCCGGTATACTCATAGGCACCCATATCAGGACCGGAACCATGATATTCAAAGATGTCATCCTCACCATCGTTATCAGTGTCAAGAGTCCCCGTATCAATGGACTCTTCTGAGTCCTGGGTTAGATTAAAATCACCCGAAGAGGTAGGAACAGTGAGAATATTTACAGCCTCAACAAAAAAGGGATCTGAATCAATATTATTTCCATCGTCGATTCCGACAGGGACCGTCTCGTTCCATAAATCCCCGCTGCCACCACTTCCTTCAACATTACTGTGTTTATAATGATCTGAATAATAAGTCACCGGATCAAAAACCAGTTTATTCGTATTGGAATAAGCCCTATCAATAGGACCATTATTCCAAAAAATGGAATTAATGATTGTTGCCATGCTCCCGTAATTCGTCGATTCATCTCCATACATTGCTCCACCATATTCAGCTTTATTCCCAGTGAGAGTTATATTGATAAGAGTGGGGCTTGCCGCACGGTTGTAGATACCTCCTCCTTTACCAATTTCACCTGATGCAACATTACCCGAGATGGTACAATAGTTGAAACTTGAAGTATTTTTATGGTTAAATATTCCCCCGCCTTTACTTTCCTCTCCGGAAACCAGGTTGCCCGAAATGATGCATCTAGTGAAAGTCCCATTCCCACGATTATAAATCCCACCGCCTTTGCCAGTGGCCCCACCAACTGTTGAATTATTTATAACTTCGCAATCAGTCATGACAACACTACCGGTAATGGACATCCCTCCGCCATGTGTTCCAGCACTGTTGTTACTGATTGTACAATTGGTTAGAATAGATCCACCATGAATGAAAATTCCACCGCCTTGTACCTGAGCACTGTTGCCGCTGATAGTGCAGTTGGTTATCTGGGAACTTAAGTTCTCATTATAGATCCCACCGCCATTATCCAGATCTCCTCCACCATCCGCATTTCCTCCCGTAATGGAAAAACCGTCTAAAACTGTTTCTTCTTGCGCATTCTCAAAAGTGACAACGTGATAGGAATTCCCGGCAATGTCATCTTCAGCATCATTACCATCAATATCACCACTGAGTGTGACCTCATAGATCTCCGGGTCCCGGTCTGAGAGTTCTGTTTCCCGCCTACCACCCCCAAAACCGTCCATTCCATCAAATCCACCATATACCTTTACTCCGTCTGGAATGTTAAAAGTCGATAACCGATCATTATCAATCTCACCTTCACCTTCGTCTGGGTAGTAAGTACCAGCTGCCACCCATATAAGGGTACGGTAACCTGACATCATTAATGCATCCTGCAACTTATTAAAAGCATGATCCCAGTCTTCTCCGTTTCCGCCATCCGGACTGTCAGCATCTACCATATAATGTGGGGCTGGTACACCACCTTCATAGGCACCCATGTCAATAATATCATTTTGGATCCTTGGATTACCATCCAGGTCCAAATCGGGTCGGCCTGAATAATCGTTTGTCCCACTGTCAATGGCTGGTGATCCTTCAATTAAATGGAAATCACCATCAGTGGTAGGGGCGTCATCAGGATCAATATTCATCAGGAAACTTGGGTCAGGCCAAGTTTCCGCTTGCTCAGGACTATTGTTATTCCAGAAAATGGAGTTTATTACAGTAGTTAACCCAATATCAGGGTGAACTGTGTTTCCTTCGTAACTATAATAGAACCCGCCACCGAATACAGCACTGTTGCCTGTGATAGTGCAATTGTTGAGAGTGAGATTAAAAGCTGAATAGACGAATCCGCCTGATAATGTAAATTTCGAATGACCGTAAATCCCACCACCCATGCTACCAGCGCTGTTGCCACTGATGACGCAATTAGTTAATGTGAGAGAGCCAAAACTATCGCCTTCACTATACGCCTTATTATACATGCCTCCACCCCCGTTGGCAGCACTGTTACCACTTATGATGCAGTTTCCAATATTCGGACTCCCACCATTTGAAAAATCATTGAATATTCCACCACCATTACTTGCTTCGTCATCACCATCTGCATTTCCTCCTGTTATGGTAAACCCGTCTAGAACTGTGTTTTCGTTTACGCTGTGAAAAGAGACCACGTGATAGGCATTGCTTGAACGGTCACCTTCAGCATCGTTTCCATCAATATCACCGCTTAAGATAGTAACGTTATTCGCCCAATCTCTTTGGCTTAAGTCAACTTCATCAACAGCACCAGTAAACCCGCCATAGACAGCAACCCCACTTGGAATTTCAAAGGTAGCATATCGGTCAGCATAATAGTCCCCGTACTCTTCATAAGTTTCATAAGAGGGGTTATATGTTCCGGCTGCTACCCAAATTTCTATCTCATTTTGACCATAATCACCACCCTCACCATAGCCCCCACCATAGCCATAACCATAAACCAAATGTAATGCACTTTGTAGATGCTTCTTGGCGGTAGCCCATGATGTGCCGTCACCGCTGTCATCAGGACGGTTAATATCCACATAATATTTTGTAGTAGCAGACAGGTTCATCGGAAGCGTCATGATAAAAGTCATGATGATACCAGCGGTGCTTAACCTGAATAAATTGACTGGTATTCTCACATAATCTCCGGATAGGATGGCGGGTCACCAATCACCGGCGGCCTACTGAGTAAATAAGCACTCAGAGCTGACGCAAAGAGCACACCTAACGCAATATTTATTAGGGCCGGGGAGTTCTCTATATACAGAATGAGCTGAGACATTTCGAATGTGAACGGTTCCGGCGGAAACCTCTCTTCGGGGGGTGTCTTCTCCATCAGGATCCAGGTTCTGGAACGGATGCGAACCATAAGCTCCTCCAAATCACCTTTCAGCTTCTTGGAGAAGGTCCTCTCAGTCATCATTATTGAGATGTCCTGTCCTGTATCTATGTCTTTACCAAGCCCAAGTTCTCCAAGGAAAAGGGTGAGTTTTCCGGAGAAATTTTGGAACTCTCCAAGTGTCGCTTTCACTTTTATACCCGAGAGATCAATGAGAATTATCTTGTCCATGGAGATGAGTTCCGCTACCTGCCTAACGCAGTAGTTGTCCTGGCACCCCAGTCCGTCCTCCGTAACCTGGAACATGGCACTTACCATTTCATTTGTAGGAATCACTTGTGCCACTCCCAATGAATCCATGGCCTCAAGCTCCTCAGAAGCGGCATCTATAAAAGAACTTATAAGGGACTGCAGTTCCACCTCATTTGCTACATCACTCATATGCCTCATATCCATGACCACGACACCGTAGGTAATAGTACTCTCCTGAACAGTACTTTCTTCCTGGCCTTTTAGTGTTGCAAAAAACAGCAGAACTACTATGAGATATCTGTGTGCTCTCAGTACTACCATGATATTCTCATTCTCATAGCATTCTATGGGGTCATAAATGAAAGATAAATTTCTAGTATAGCCTGCCCAAAAAATATGGCAAGGACCGTCCCCACAGCGAGAAAAGGACCAAAGGGGATCCTATCTCCTTTACTGAGTTGACCTGTAATGATGGCCGTCAACCCAACAATGGAAGCTACGAGAAAAGATAAATACAGACTCATAACGCTCATCTTCCATCCAAGTAAGAGTCCCATCATTACTCCCAGTTTCACGTCTCCCATCCCCATGGCCTCTTTCTTGAAGATCCGTTTACCCGCCATTCCTGCCAGGTACAGGAATCCCCCATAAAAAAAAGAACCCATAAAGGCATCTTTCCACCCAATTTCTAATGCACCGAAAAAAATTGACGCAATACCGATTATCAATCCCAAACCTACCAGTCTGTCAGGTATAATCATGTGATCCAGGTCAATTACAGTAATTACGATCAAGATATAGATAAAGACAATATAGACGCCGCCCAATGAGGTCATTCCGAATACAGTACCCACGGCGGTTGTGAAAGCCGCCGTCAATATTTCTACCAATGGGTAACGAAGTGATATAGCCTGACCGCAACTACGGCACTTCCCCTTGAGCACTAGATAGCTGATAACGGGAATATTATCATAGAACGGGATTGTGCTATTGCATTTGGGGCATGTAGATCTTGGGCTCAGAATAGAGCCCTCCAGGGGTATCCTGTGAATACAAACATTGAGGAAACTCCCCATCATGGCCCCAAACAGTGCATAAACCACCAGCATAGAACTAATTTAACCAAGTTTCAACCATGAAAAAAAAGTGCTGTGAGGAGTTCCGTCATGAGAAGAAACTGTCCCCCAACACCTACCCAGCAGTGTAATTGCCTTGAGATCAGTCGTGAACAACAGACCATGACTCTCCTCGCTCCACTGCCAACTTACATTTGTGCCTGATTTTCAGTAATATCAGTAATTGTCAGATAAGACTTAACGATCCATGCGACCCTATCAAAGTAACTTATTAAGGAAAGGCAATAGAAAATGAACACATCAAAACGCTTATCCATCATTCTTTTGCTCTGGCTAT
>JYMV01020937.1_pt1 | contig 11393 bp, 9 predicted proteins | sample 338911 | NCBI WGS metagenome assembly JYMV01 (sample SAMN03354496, study PRJNA234377) | hydrothermal vent metagenome | biome: Deep sea; feature: Hydrothermal plumes at the Eastern Lau Spreading Center, Western Pacific Ocean; material: Seawater | place: Tonga | collected 2009 | depth 2000 m m
CCGCTGGACTGGATGACAGAGTCATCCACTATATTGGATAGAGGATACCATTCATGCAGTAAGGGAATAGTAAGGGTGACGTTCCAGGTAGGTATTTCGAATTCGGAGATGTCTTGGAAATCGCATCCGGCATTTAGCCAGAGAAGAAGAAGGGTGAGAAGGGTGACTCTCCGCTTCATACTGTTTTCAGAGCTGTTTTAGGTTCATTAATACATCAGCCACAAAAGCACAAAGGAACAAAGGAACAATAGTAAGGGATTTAAAGAAATAATTGATTATACAATTTCTATTCAGGAATTCATATTCCCACATCATCTCTAATTTCCTTATTATCAATACTTCTTAGTGTCTTCGTGTCTTCGTGGCGAATTCTTCAGGTTAGGTTCCCTCCTCCCACGAATTTAAATAAGTCTCTTGTTCATCCGTCAAAGTATCAATCTCGATGCCCATAGTCTGCAATTTTAGGCTGGCAACAAGCTTATCAATCTCCCGGGGTACTGAATGAACTTCAGGTGTCAGATCATTTTGAACGCTGTATTCTGCCATGAGAGACTGGAGGGCAAAACTCATATCCATAACATCGGCAGGGTGACCCTCGGCAGCTACCAGATTGATGAGGCGTCCTTCACCCAACAGATAGATACTACGGCCATCAGAAAACAGATATTCATCCACATAATTACGAACATTCCGGTTGACTTTGCTGGCGAGCTCCTCCAACCCTTCAATGTCAATTTCTACATTGAAATGACCAGAATTAGCAACAAGTGCACCATTTTTCATCTTCTCGAAATGCTGAGTAGTCAATACTGTGGTATTACCTGTAACCGTACAGAAAATATCACCAATGACAGCTGCTTCATCCATTGACATGACCTTGAATCCATCCATTACAGCCTGTAAAGCGCTCACCGGTTCAACTTCCGTCACGACCACATGAGCACCCATTCCTCGGGCTCGATTGGCAAGTCCACGTCCACACATACCGTATCCGCCAATCACAAAGGTCTTCCCGGCAAGCAGAACATCTGTAGCGCGAATAATCCCATCTACAGTGGATTGGCCTGTCCCGTACTGATTATCAAAGAGGTGTTTGGTATCAGCGTCGTTTACCGCTACGACCGGTATCTTCAGGGCTCCATCTTTTTCCATTGCTTCCAAGCGGATGACGCCTGTGGTGGTCTCCTCCATGCTGCAGCGTACTCCCGAAATATCGTCAGGATAGTCCGCGTGGAGTGTACTGACCAGATCGGCACCATCATCCAGAGTAATCTGCGGTTTAAAATCCAGTGCAGCTCGGATGTGATCGTAATATATATCTCTCTCCTCGCCATTAACCGCATACGTCTTGATGCCAAAATCCTCTACGAGAGAGGCCGCCACATCATCCTGTGTGGAAAGAGGGTTAGATGCACAAAGAAGAACATCAGCACCGCCGGCCTTAAGTGTCCGCATCAGATTGGCTGTCTCAGCAGTTACATGGAGACATGCAGAGAGGCGAATACCCTTCAACGGCAGTTCATCAGAGAATCGTTCACGAATTGAGGTAAGTACAGGCATATTTCTATCTGCCCATAATATTCGCCGTTTTCCTTCAGCTGCTAATCCTACATCAGCTATATTACAATCAGTCATTTAAATCTCCATTTTACTATCATTTTAATGATTCCGCTTTATCCGTTTTTTCCCACGTAAAGAAGTTATGTTCTGCTGTTAACGTTTTTCCATTCTCCTGCCACTCAACAATTCCCGTCTCCGGCTTACGTCCGAAGTGGCCATAAGCTGCCGTGGGATAATAGATAGGATTCTTCAAATCCAGATAATCTATAATCTCTCTTGGTTTTAGGGGGAAGTTATCTCGAATTATCTTCTCCAGTTCATCATCCTGCAGTGAACCTGTACCGAATGAGTTCACATTCAGCGACACAGGATTTGCCTCTCCGATGGAGTAAGCAAACTGAATTTCGCATCGTTCAACTAACTCTGCCGCCACCAGATTTTTAGCAATGTAACGGGCCATATAAGACGCTGATCTATCCACTTTGCTGGGATCCTTTCCTGAAAAAGCACCCCCACCATGACGACCGGTTCCACCGTAAGTGTCCACAATAATCTTCCTGCCCGTGAGACCGGTATCAGCTTCCGGTCCCCCTTTCTCAAAAACTCCGGTAGAGTTAATCAAAAACTGTGTGTCTTCATGAAGCCAATCTTCGCAAATTGGTAAGATAACCTCCTTCTCAATTTCATTGTGGATTTTCTCATTATCCACGTCGTGATCATGCTGAATGGCAATGACAACTTTATCAACCCTAACCGGTCTATCATCCTCATATAGAACAGAGACTTGTGATTTACCATCAGGACGTGTCCAGGGGAGGATGCCCTCCTTCCGTACATCTGCAAGTCGCTTAGATAACCTATGGGCGAGTGTGATTGGCAACGGCATCAAGACATCAGTTTCATTGCTGGCATAACCAAACATGAGTCCCTGATCGCCGGCACCCTGTTCTCGATCCTCTGTCTGCGTCACACCTATAGAGATATTCGCGCTCTGCTCGTGGACTGAAATGAGTACTGAGCAATCCTGACAATCGAGACCGTATTCTGGATTGGTGTAGCCGATTTTTTTAAGAGTCTTTCTCACTACAGATGGTATGTCAGAGTAGCCGTCTGTAGATACCTCTCCAGCCACAAGTACTAAGCCTGTAGTCGTCAACACTTCACAGGCAACTCTTGATTCAATATCACGACAGAGAAGATCGTCTAGGATAGCATCGGAAATCTGATCACAAATTTTGTCTGGATGACCTTCAGTTACCGATTCGGACGTAAATATTTTTCTACTCATTTCCTTTCCCAACCTTTATTTTTTTAAACAGGAGTAAAAATAAAGTTAATCCACTTCCCCTCGGAAAACCAACAGATTTATCCTGTGGTTATCCGCTGGAATCTTTAAAGAAAATCTCATGTTCTACATCTTCATTTTCAACTTTGGCATTCCACAACACAATAGAATCTTCTACCTGACTATTAAGGATTGTCACTCCATCCATGATAGTAACGTTGGGACCGATGACAGAACTCTCAATACGGCAATCCGTTCCGATAGAGACAGGCTCATGAATCACGACACCATCCAATTGAAGACCGGAAGGTTTGAGAAGCGCTTTATTTGTTAAAAGAAAAGTCTCAGGAATACCGCAATCGAACCACTTTGAAACCTTAGCATGCTGAAAAACGTCTCCTTTTCCGATCATCCATTCAAAGGCATCAGCCAGCTGGATTTCACTATTGGTAGTGATTTCGTTCTCCATGAGCTGTAAGATTGCATCATATAGCACTTTCTGATTCGTCATAAAGTAAAGACCAACGATAGCCAAATTACTGTGAGGATTCTTCGGTTTTTCAACCACGCGAGTAATCCGTTCTTTGTCGATCTCAACCACACCGAACCTTTCCGGATCAGGAACCTCATCTACAGCAATTTTGTGAGTCGAAGATTGGCAGAATTCAGTAAGATCCAAGTTATATATGACATCTCCAAGCTGAATGAGGACAGGATCGTCGGACGGTTCCAAACCTTGAAATATGGCATGTCCAAGTCCCCTCTGCTCATCTTGACGGGCAAACGTAAATTCAGCATCAAACCGCCGGACATATTTTTTTATCTGATCTTCAAGATGTCCAGTAATGAGGACGATTTCATCAAATCCCTGAGAAATAAGCGGTTCGATTATGTGGTCTAAAACCGGTTTACCCGCTACCGGCAATAGACACTTTTGACGGATTTCGGTGTGAGGACGAAGACGAGTACCGAAACCCGCTACTGGTATAATTACTTTCAAAGACTATAAGCTAATTGTGACTGGTGCGAATTTCCTTAAATTTCTTCACGCGACCCACGAGCTTATTAAATGCACTGTCAAAAGATTTTAGAAGGTTTTCGGAAGAGTCTTTTACAAAGATGTTCTTGCCTGACAGTGCAAGCGAAATTTCAGCAGCATGGATATTGTTTTCATGCTCTAAAATCACTTTACAGCCTATGGGATTATTAATATATCTATCAATTCGTTCAAGTCTCGATTCAATGTGCTCCTTAGCGTTCTCGGGTAGATTAAAATGTCGGGCTGTTATTTCAACTTTCATACCACCTCCTCTATTTCAGCATTGTACTGAGGACCTGCTTTTTGCAGCTCGCCAGCTTCATCATTATACTGTTCGAAATTTTCTCGAAACTTCTTTACCAGCAACTCCGCTGTCCGGTCATATTCTTCTTTATCCTGCCAAGTGTCACGAGGGTTCAGGATAGTCGAATCTACACCTCGTAATTGAGTAGGAATTTCCAATCCAAAAACCGGTTCCTCAACAAACTGTGACTTTTCGATACTGCCATCCAGTATTGCAGTGACCATAGCTCTTGTAGCAGGAAGGGGCATGCGGGAAGCGCCTGACATTGCAGATCCACCACTCCAGCCGGTATTAACGAGATAGACTTTAGCGTCATGGCGACTCATCTTTTCCCTGAGTAATTCACCATAAACCAGCGGATTGAGTGTCAGGAATGGACCCCCGAAGCACGGAGAAAACGTCGCCTGCGGCTCAGTGATGCCCCGTTCTGTTCCCGCTACTTTAGCCGTGTATCCGCTGATGAAATGATACATAGCCTGTTCCGGTGTAAGTTTTGAGACAGGCGGCAAAACTCCATACGCATCACAGGAAAGGAACAGAATAGTATTTGGATGATCAGAAATGCTGGGCTTTCCCTGAGCATACAGGGATTCTTCGATATGATCCAGCGGATAGCAAATACGAGTATTTTCCGTCTTCGAGGAATCATCGAAGTCCACAACCCGGGTCACCTCATCGTAGACTAAATTTTCCAAGAGAGCTCCGGGTCTGATGGCTCCCCAGATTCCCGGCTCGTGCTCCTTACTTAGATTTATCGCCTTGGCGTAGCACCCTCCCTCGAGGTTAAATATTCCGCTGTCAGACCAGCCGTGCTCATCATCACCAATCAGCAGGCGTTTTGGATCGGTAGAAAGGGTGGTCTTGCCAGTGCCGGAGAGACCGAAAAAGAGTGCTGGATTGTCACCACTCAGATCCACATTGGCGGCACAATGCATGGTCAGAATTCCCTTAAGAGGAAGATAGTAGTGCATGACGGAGAAGATGCCTTTCTTCATCTCGCCGCCGTATTCAGATCCGCCAATAATGGCGATGCCTCTCTCCAGGTTGAAAAGGATAAATGTATCAGAATGAAGACCATGCTTTTCCCATTCATCATCTAAAACCGGTGATGCGTTGATTATTGTAAATTGCGGCTCAAAATCTATCAACTGTTCCGGCTCAGGTCGGATGAACATGTTGTTTACGAAGAGCGCTTGCCACGCTTTTTTGGCGATCATCCGAATGGGTAAAGCCACATCCTCTTCGGCACCGGAGTAACCGTCAAAAACGAATGCTCCTAAACCATCTTCGTTAGCGTTGTAAAAATCGATCACTTTTTGATATAACTCATCGAAAACATCTGCAGATACGGGCTGATTCACCGATCCCCACCAGACGTTGTCTCTTGTAGATGTCTCCTCAACAATAAATTTATCCTTTGGAGATCTTCCCGTATATTTCCCGGTATCAACCATCAGAGCGCCATTCATACCAAGAACACCTTCATCCCTCTTCAAGGCTGTTTTGATAAGTTCTTCAGGCGGAACGTTGCGATGAATGTCTCCGACTGTTTTCAGACCTAAACTATGCAAATTCATGGGGGCATAACCTCATTACGCGTGAGGATGAGATTGAACAAAAACCTTCTTCATCTGTTCGACTTGCAGATGGGTATAAACCTGAGTTGAGGATAGACTAGCATGTCCCAACAATTCTTTGATAGCACGGATATCAGCACCTCTATCCAGCATATGGGTAGCAAACGCATGACGAAGTGTATGAGGGCTCCACTTTATTCCCCTGAATTTCTCACCTTCTTCTGAGAGCTCAAATTGGTTGAGATAATATGTAAGGCGATCTTGCACTGTTCTTGTGGCAATTTGTTTCAGCCGATTGGAAATAAACAGAGGGTCACTTTTCTCAAGAGAACCTAAGCGGTTTTCCCTCTCTTTTATATATCTTCTCAATGCATGATGTGCACGTTTTCCAAACGGTACTATCCGCTCCTTGCTCCTCTTACCCATTACTCGAATTAGCATCCCATCGAAATCCACATCCCCAATAGAAAGATTCACCAGTTCGCTGACTCGGATTCCTGTACTGTAGAACAGTTCAAGTATTGCGCTGTCCCGTCCCCCTAGCCATGACTTCTCTTTTTCAGGCATTTCCAATAATTTAGCCACAACAGCTTCTTCCAGAAAAGTGGGCAGGCTCCTTTTTACTTTTGGGCTTTTTACGTTTGCAGCCGGATTCATTGAAATTTCTTCTGCTCTCATCAGATATTTGAAGAATGACTTTAAAGAAGCAAGATGACGAGCCACAGTTGTATCGGCTAAACCCTCTTCCATCAAGTGGCCGAGAAAATTTCGGATAACCGTCTTTTTCACACTTCGAAAATCGTTCATCCCTACATTATTATAATCGTCCAGATATTTGCAGAACGTATAGAGATCCGTTCCATAATTCCTGATAGAGTGGTGTGAATAGCCGCGTTCCTTTTCAAGATATTCCAGAAATGCATCTACCGAGCTGACTTTCATATCAGGCACTGATCGGCTCCAGTTGAGCAAGAACGTTTCGAAAATCACCGGGAAGCGGTGCCGTAATTTCCATCTCTTGCCCAGTCCCGGGATGGACAAAACTGATGGAAAGAGCATGCAGAGCCTGCCTTGGCATCAGCTTATGAAGTGCAGCAAAATTCTTCCGTATTTGAGGAGATAATCCTCGGCTGTGTGACAAACCACCGCCGTAAATATCGTCTGCAAATATAGGATAACCGATATGTTGCATATGAACGCGCAGTTGATGAGTCCGACCTGTCTTGGGACGCAATTCAATTAAAGAGAAATCCTCAAGAGATTCCAGCACTCTATAATGAGTCTCTGCTTTTCGACCTTTATCGCTGACAGTGAACTTTTTACGGTCATTTGGATGCCGCTCTAAAGAGCCGGTTATCACTCCTTTTGTTTCTGACGGAGTTCCCCAGACAAGAGCCAAATAAACTTTTGTGACCATTCGATCGGCAAACTGCTTTGCAAGTTTCATATGAACAGAATCATTTTTTGCTATGAGCAATACGCCGGAAGTATCCTTATCCAATCTATGGACAATCCCCGGCCTTTGGGAACCGTACAGTTCTGAAAGTTTATTAAAGTGATAAATAAGCCCATTTACAAGCGTTCCCGAGAAATTTCCAGCCCCGGGGTGCACCACCATCCCCGCCGGTTTACTGATGGCTACTAAATCTTCATCCTCAAAAAGAATTTCCAGGTCCATCTCCTCCGATTCCAATCCCATATCCTTATCTTCTTGCAAATCAATCTGAATGAGTTCACCTCCGTTGAGGAGAAGGCTCGGTTTTGCCGGAGTACCATCTACCAAAATATGATGGGCTTTAATGTTAGACTGTGCTTTAGACCGTGAAAGGATTTCCACTTCATCTGCAATATACCGATCAAGTCTAACATCAGAACGGTCTGCAGTGAGCTTGAGAACTGTCATTGTCAGGCCAGCTCAGGCGCGTCTTTATTTTGTCTGAAAAAGGACAAATAGAGGAAGAGGATCATGCCGATCGTCACAGCTGAATCTGCCACGTTAAATATAGGCCAATACCAACCTGCAACACCCACCTGAATGAAATCAACCACCTTTCCATAAAGAAACCTATCAGTGAGGTTACCGAAAGCTCCTCCCAAAATTAGAGCAAGTGAAATTCTGATTAAAAGAGTCCCGTTGCGCCAGCGCCAGAGATAAAGAAAAATCAGAGCAGTAGCTAATAAGGAAGCTATCATAAATAAAAGTGAACCGCCTTCAATGTTTATTCCAAAGGCGATCCCGGGGTTTTCTACATAGGTAATAAGAATATTTTTACCTATGACTTGGATAGAATCATGTAACTCTAGATTATTACGGATTACTTGCTTGGTTAGCTGATCTAAGATCAGCACCAAACCCGACCAGGCCAAAACATTCATTAAACTAGCGGTTGTCTTTGTTTTTACACTCTACACAGTGCTGAGTATGAGGAACTTCTTTCAATCGTGCCACCGGTATCAGTTCACCACAGACTATGCAGCTTCCGTAAGAGCCAAGTGCTATACGATCAAGTGCTTCATCCAAAAAACGAATAAAGTTTTTCTCCCGGGTGAGCCAAAGAAATGCTTTCTCTCTTTCTTGGGCATCTGTACCTACGTCAGCCATATGGTATGCATAGTTCGAGTCTCGAGCCATTGAATCAGTATTCGCTGCATCATCAATAGAATTATCACGTATTACACCCATTTCTTCCAACGCTTTCTGTCTCAACTTGAGGATTACTTTTTCAAAATCAGACAGTTTCTTTTTGGTATATTTTTTTTGTTCCATTTTTAATTACCCCTATTCTTCTGAAATCTTGAAATTCCATAGTTCACTTTTTGACCTCTTATTTCCACTTTCTTGCTGAATTCCGATTCAGCGCTATTGTATGATAAATTTACGGCAAGAACTTCATTACAAAAATAGTTCTCGTAGGATTGGAGTGCCTTTTTTAAATCATCTTCAGCATCACAAAATACCGTAATACGATCTTCCACATTAAAACCTGCCTCTTTTCTCATGTTCTGAACAGATCGAATCATGTCTCGGACAATACCCTCTTGGATCAATTCCTCCGTTAGTTCAGTGATCACAGCTACTGTCAGCTGTTTCTCAGAAACTGCAGATTTACCGTCTAAAGCATCTTCCTGGACTATGACATCTTCAGCAGAAAGTTCATAAACAGAGCCGTTATTCGATAGACTGATTACGCCTTCACCTCTCAAGCTTTCCGCTGCCTCAGCATAGTCAGTCTCTGCTAGGAGATCCCTAATTTGATTAATTTCGTTTCCATATTTATCACCCAAAGATTTAAAATTAGGTTTCAGAGAAAATTTCATAATCTCTTCCGGAGATGAAACTCTCTCAATTTTTTTAACATTCAGTTCATCCATGATTTCACCGGCGTTCTGATCAAAGGCTTTTGCCAGTGCGTCGTCGGAGACTGCGTATTGCAATTTGGACAACGGCTGCCTGATTTTCAAATTAACCTTATTCCTCGCATGTCGCCCCATTTCCACCAGTTTAATGACAGCATCGATATCACGAATAACCTCTTCATCAATGGCGGAAGGTTCGACCTCAGGAAAACTGCAAAGATGTATGCTCTCAGGAGCATCCGATTCTAAACCACGTACCAAGTTTTGATACATAGCCTCAGAAACAAAAGGAATTACCGGAGCAAGTACCTTTAAAACTCCTTTCAGAGCAATATAAAGGGTCTGATAAGCGGCTGCCTTATCACTGTCATTCTCGCTCTTCCAGAATCGCCTTCGATTTCGCCGGACGTACCAGTTAGAAAGATCATCCAGGAAACGGACAACCTGCTTCATAAGACGATTCAAATGATACGATTCGTAAGCAGTCTCCGCCCGTAAGATAAGCTGGCCTAACCTAGCCGAGACCCAGCGATCGAGTTTGGTAAAGTCCTTTTCTGCCGGCTCAGTCGAAGGATCAAATTCATCCAGGCGGGCGTACGTGACAAAGAAGGAATAGACATTCCAAAGTGTTATCAACTGTTTCCTGATTTCACGTGCCGCACCATAACCAAAAAGGAGATTATGTTCCGGATTCTGAGCCGTAAACATCCATCGCAAAACATCAACACCTATCTCCTCGGCAGCATCTTCGAACCAGATGGCATTTCCATCACTCTTGTGCATGTCGTCGCCTTTCTCATCTTTGACCAAAGCGTGTCCCAAAACAGTCTTGAACGGCGGTTTCTTCTCCAGCGCGGCGCTCATGGCGAGGAGTGAGTAGAACCAGTTGCGGAACTGTCCGGGAAAGCTCTCCGTGATGAAATCGGCAGGGAACCACTCTTTCCAATAGTCAGGTCTGTCCAGATAACCCATGGTTGAGAATGGGACAATCCCGGCATCGAGCCACGGGTTGCCTACATCGGGGATCCGGGAAACGACTGCACCGCACTTGTTGCATTTGATTTTTACAGCATCCACCCACGGACGATGGGGAGAGTTGCCTTTGAATTCGTCCCACCCTTCCACGACTCTTTCCTTCAGCTCATCTCGACTGCCTATTACTGCGACATTACCGCACTCTTCGCATTCGAAGATAGGGAGTGCCAATCCCCAGTAGCGCTTCTTGGAGATCATCCAGTCGTCCATATTCCGAAGCCAGTCCAGTTCCTGATCCTCTCCCCACTTGGGGATCCACTGAATCTGTTGGGTGATCTCCATGATGTCATGGCGAAATTCATCCATGGAGATGAACCACTCATCTACCAGGCGGAAAGCCAGATCTGACTTATGCCGCCAGCAGATGGGATAGCGGTGAGTGTACTGCTCGCGCTTGAAGAGTTTGCCTCTACTCTTCAGATCGTCGAAGATTTCCTGATTGACATCCCGAATGTTTTTTCCTGAGAGCCAACCGAAGCCTTCCAGATACGTCCCGAATTCATCCAGCGGTGCGATAACGGCTAACTCCAGATCCTTGGCTAAAATAAAATCTTCATGCCCGCATCCCGGCGCGATGTGAACTATTCCGGTTCCTTCTTCATCGTTTACATCAACCCACTCAATGACTTTATGCTCCACACCCTGCTGAACCTCGAATGAGTCGAAAGGACCTTCGTAGCTGCGATTCAACAGCTTCTTCCCTTTTAATTTTTCAACTATCTCATAAGAACCCTTTTCTTTTAGGATTTCCACTCGATTTTCCGCCAGATAGAGAAATTCATCCCCTTGTTTGACTTTCACATAGTCCATATCTGACTTTATAGCGGCAGAGACATTAGATGTGAGTGTCCACGGCGTGGTAGTCCAGACGAGGAGCGATTCGTTTTCCGCATTCATCAGAGGGAAGCGAATGTAGATGGCTGTATGTGTCCTTTCGACATATCCTTCGGTGGCGATTTCGTGCTCACTGAGTGCAGCGCCGCAGTCAATGCACCACGGCAGGACGTCGTTCCCTTTGTAGATCCATCCTCGGTCGTGACAGGTTTTCAGAAAGTGCCAAATGGTGTAATTATTCTCATCGGACATGGTGAAGTAAGAATTGTCCCAGTCCATCCAGTAGCCCAGACGAATAGATTGATCAGTTTGGATTTTGGAATACTTGCGTACCCGTTCTTTACACGCTTCTACAAATTTTTCAATGCCGTACTCTTCTATATCGGTTTTTGACTTAAAGCC
>JYMV01039723.1_pt1 | contig 11393 bp, 10 predicted proteins | sample 338911 | NCBI WGS metagenome assembly JYMV01 (sample SAMN03354496, study PRJNA234377) | hydrothermal vent metagenome | biome: Deep sea; feature: Hydrothermal plumes at the Eastern Lau Spreading Center, Western Pacific Ocean; material: Seawater | place: Tonga | collected 2009 | depth 2000 m m
TACTACTAGCTTTTGTTTATGTTTCAACTTAAAGTAGTTTTTATAAAAATTAGTTGGAAAATGTCGCTTATACCATTCAACCTTGTTACTGGAAGTGTATTCAAAAAAATGAACGTTTCTTACCGTATAGACATTTGGATGTTCTTGGATATATTTTGTCAATGTCATAACTCCTGATCTTGTACCACCAAACAAAATAAAATCAGGTAGAACACGAATGCTAGATGTAATTATTCTAAACAAATTATAAGGATTTATCCTATTAGATCCTTTTTCGTATGATAGATCATTTTCAGCTAAGTAATTATAAAAATTAAATTTTGGATGCTCAAGTAACCATAATTTTAAACGACTTTTTATTGGTGATTTAATTGACTTTGTTTCGGTATCTTTAGAAATATTTTCTACAAATTCACCTCCCAGTTGTTTGGAAATAGGTATTTTTGACGTACATAATGGACACCAAGTATAAGGAAGTTTTCCATTATATTCCCAAACATGCTGGCAAGTTTGATTATGACATTTAATTTTCATATTAATTGAGTTAGGTTCTTAGGCGTGATATATTTTTGAAATGTTTTTTCTCACATAATCTATATCTATTTTATTTGTGAAAGAACGTGAAGCGTTAAGATCTAGAAATTTTTTATGTGTATTGGTCAACTCTGCAATTTCATTTTCCGTAAGTTTTTGATTTTTTGATAACTTTAGTATCATTTCAAACATTCTAAGAGCTAATTCTACATTAATCGCGTTATTAACAACATTTCTTAGCTGATATGGATTACTTTCAAGTGATACATCTACTTCAGCTCTATACGCTAAAGTTCGTTTATAATGTACATATCCAACTACTATCAGTAAAGGAACTCCTATTATTGTAATTATTAACACATATTGAATGAAGCTTGGAAATATTGCTGATAATTCTGGATAACGTTCTATGGCCAAAAAATATGTTACTGTGAGTGTGTTAATTGCAGCAAAAATAAATGCAAAGTAGGTTGACCATCCCATTCTAAAGTAAAACCATGAACGAAAAGGTAGAGCTGTTCTCACAAACTAAAAACATCAACTCCACTATATCAATTTCACTATAAAATTTTGATCTTTCCAAACTAAATTTATGTTTGCTGAAATTTAGTTTATGACTAGAAATAATACATGAATAACATAGCAAGATTTTAATCAGTTTGTAAACGGTTAATTTAGTTATGTCATCAAGTGATGGTACTGCAATAATTTTTAATGGAGCCGGAATGCCCTTTGAGGAAACAAAGTTTCCCTTAACCAAAAATTTGGGTGAACATGAAATATTAGTCAAGATTTCATTATCAACTGTTTGTGGTTCTGATCTTCATACGTGGCAAGGCCATAGATCAATCCCAACACCTTGTATACTTGGACATGAAATGGTTGGTAAAATTGTTGAATTTGGAAATAGTGTAAACAGTGACTATAATGGTGATAAGCTAGCAAAGGGCGACAGAATAGTTTGGTCAATGATTGTATATTGCAACAACTGTTTTTTTTGTAATAACAATATTCCTCAAAAATGTACACAGTTATTCAAATATGGACATGAAAAAAGTAATGAAGAGCCATATTTCACTGGCGGTTTTGCAAAATATATAATCCTTAAAGAAAATTCTGCTGTATTTAAAATTCCAAACGAACTTTCAGATGAGGAAGTTTCTCCTCTAATGTGTGCTGGTGCATGTATTCTAAACGGTTTCCAAACTGCCAATTTTTCAGATTGTGACTTTTTGATAGTACAGGGTTGTGGTGCCTTGGGAATTTATGCTTGTGCTTTTGGTAAAGAACTAGGTGCAAAAACTATAATCGCAATGGATCTTAATCAATCTAGATTAGATATGGCAAAACAATTTGGTGCCGACTATGTAATTAATTCAAGCAAAAGTTCAGAAGAAATTTTTGAAGATATAAACAATATTACTAATGGTAAAGGAGCAGACTATGTAATAGAAGTTACTGGTGATCCTAGTGTAATAAATTTAGGAATTAAATTTTTGCGAATTGGTGGAAAATATCTATTGCTTGGAGCAATCTATCCTGGCAATAAAGTCACAATAGACAGTTCGGATGTTATAACAAAATGTATACAACTTTTTGGTGTACACAACTATAATCATGAAAATTTAAAGCATTCAATTGAACTGGTGCTAAAGACTCGGTCAAAATATCCATTTAAAAAATTAGTGGGTCCAAAATATGATTTGACAAAGGAGGGAGTTGAAAACGCATTCAAATCTCTTGAATCTAAAGAATCGTTTAGACCTGCAATAATTCCCAAATAACAATGCAAGCTGTGATTTTAGCTGCCGGAAAAGGCACAAGAATGGGAATCAAAGATGCTCCAAAATGTCTTTTAAAAATTGGGAATAAAAGCATAATAGAACATCAAGTTAATTATCTTAGAAATATAGGTTGTAAAAAAATTTTAGTTGTAACAGGATATAACTCAAATAAAATAAAAAATACACTAGGAAATTCTGTTGAATATATCTTTAACAAAAATTTTGAAAATTCAAATAATATGTATTCATTATGGAAAGCACGGGATTTTATTGACGATGAATTTATCTGTATATACGGAGATTTGTTTTTTCATAATAAAATCCTAGAAAAATGTGTTGCGTCAGATGGTGATATGGTATTAGTTGTAGAAAGAAATCTAAGGGATGAAACAATGAGAGTGAAAATTGAAAATAAAAAAATTGTTCAGGTAAATAAGAAAATTGATAGTAAAAATACTGATGGAAATTTTATTGGCATGGCAAAATTTTCAAAAAATTCCAAAAATCATCTATTTCAAACTATTAAAGAATTGATGGGAAAAGGTAATGAAGATGCATATTATACTTTAGCTATAGAGAACCTCATTAAACAAGGAAAAATGGTTAGTTTCATTGAGACTGAAGATCTACCTTGGATAGACATTGATACAAAAGATGATTTTGATTATGTAAAAAAGATCAATAAAGAATTTGGAGGTTGGTAAAATGTGTGGAATATGTGGACTATCATGGAATGATCAACAATTGATTAGATTGATGGGAAACGCATGTAAGCATAGAGGGCCAGAACAAGAGGGATTTTACATTGATAGTTTTGTGTCGTTCTGTTGCGAAAGATTGAAAATACAAGATCTAAGTGAGTCTGCCAAGCAACCAATTCACAATGAAGATGAAACAATATGGGTTATACTAAATGGAGAAATCTATAATTTTAGGGAATTACGGCATGAATTAGAAAGAAACCATCAATTCTATACCGAATCTGATACGGAAGTGATTTTACATGCATATGAGGAATTTGGTGAGGACTGTCTTCAAAAACTAGATGGGATGTTTGCGTTTGCAATATGGGATACTAAAAGAAAAAAAATTTTCATTGCGAGAGACAGATTGGGCGTAAAACCTCTTTTTTATTGTATTATTGATAACAGACTTTTGTTTGCTTCAGAACTAAAATCACTTCTGCAATTTGAGGAAATTAAAAGGGAAATCAACAACGAAGCGTTATGTCAATTTCTAACCTATGCATATACAATTGATGGACAAACATTAATCAAATCAATTTATGAGCTGTTACCTGGCCATAAATTAGTATATGAATTTGATAAAAAGTCAATAAAAATTGAAAAATACTGGGAATTAAATATTAACGAAACAAACCATCATGAGGACTATTATTTAGAAAAACTTCGTAAAATACTGAAAGATGCAGTTGAAAAAAGAATGATCAGTGACGCACCGCTGGGTGCTTTTCTTTCTGGAGGTCTAGATTCAAGTGTAATCGTAGCTATTATGAGTAAATTGTCCTCAGAACCAATTAAGACATTTACAACTGGATTTGGACATGATTTAGACGAGTATAATGAAGCAAAAATTGTATCAGAGCATTGTAATACTATACATACGGAAATAAGCCTAAGTTATAGTGAATTAACAAAATCTTTGCCAAAAATTTTATGGCATATGGAATTCCCATATGGAAGACCATCTATTTTATCTAATTATCTTGCAGCAAAAAATGTAAAAAAATATGTTACTGTTGCTTTCACAGGAGAGGGTGCAGATGAATGTTTTGGTGGTTACAATAGATATGTACCATACGTAGAAAAAAATAACAATCAGATAAACAGTAAAATTCAGAAAATCACATCCGGTTTTTTTTATAATGAGGATTTGTTAAAAAATATTTTCTCAGAACAGGTTTTGAAACATTATCATGGTCCTAATAACCCAATTCAGTCCTTTGGAAAAATTGTGTTTAATAAAGAAAAAGGCAGTCTTTTGAATAAAGCTTTGTTTTTTGAATTAAAGACGGAAATTCCGGGTGCCCAAGCATGGAGAATTGACCGAACTGGTTTGGCTCATGCAGTAGAGTTAAGAGAACCCTTTCTTGATTACAAGTTAGTAGAGTTTAGTACTACTATACCATCACACTTGAAAATTAACACTTCAAATGGAGTGAAGAAAAAATATATTCTGCAAAAGCTGGCATTAGAATTACTTCCAAAAGAAGTAATTAAGAGAAAAAAATTCCCTTGGGGAATACCCTTTTATGACTTTTTCAAGAGTGAATTTCTTCCTATAGCAGAAGCAATGATAAACAAATCCTTCATCCTAGATAGGCCATACCTAAATGAAAAGAATTCCTATGTCACTAAAATATATAATAAAATTAGAGAATTTAGAAGTGAATCATACAAGCATAAAGAAATTGATGATGTGATTCTTCGTCAAATATTGTTTTTGTTTAATCTTGAACTATGGTATCAGATATTTATCAAAAGTGATAACATGAAAAAACCCAATTTATCACTGAACAGATTTGTATAATTAGCATGAAAATTGTATCCCAAAAATAGAAAGTCCAAATGCAGTATTAAATATTAAATATAATTATGCTCAATTAATTACAGATTTCTCTTGAATTTTTAAAAATTCCTCCCACAAAATACTTTCAATTTCTAATCCAGTGTTGATGAGATTATTTTCTTCGAGAGGATCATTCTTCAGATCATACAATTCTTTTGTATCATTATACTCATTTACAATTAATTTCCATTCTGAGGTACGAATTGATTTCGTGTTAGGCTTTTTAGGTGGGATTTTACTATCAAGAGGATTTCCAGTTTCAATGTAGGCAAAATTTTCTTTAGGATTCTGATCATTAATCAAAGGAAACAATGAGACTCCATCTAATGGCTCAAAATTTGTATCCAATTTAATTCCTAAATGTTCAAGAATTGTAGGCATAAAATCTACACTTCTTACTTGTGAAGTTATTTCTTTATGTTTTAAATCTGAAGAGAAATAAGAATAAAATGTATTAATTGTAGATTCATAACAAAGTGCTCCGTATGCACGTTCGCCAAATTTTTCTCCCAAACTCATTCCATGATCTGAAAAAACTATTATTATAGAATTTTCCCATAAATTCAATTCATCCAATTTCTCATGAATATATTCAAGATATTTTTCAGCGTCTGTAAACAATGCATCATATCTTTCCTCATTTTGTTTCCTATTTTCAAAAAATTCTTTACTATAATTAGTAAAAAATTTTAAAACAGTATCACGTATGCCTTCATGAATTCCACTATAATGTAAGTGTAAGAAAATTTTTTGTTTGGAATCAACTAATTTTTTCATTTTACACAATAATTCGTAATGATGAGTTTTAAGATCGATACTACTTTCATCAGATACATAATATTCGTCATAATTTTGTTTTGGCATAATTAAATTAGTAGGCACGTCTGCACATGTATAGTAATTATTTTCGTGTAGGTAATCTACAATTGTTTTAAATTTATTATGATTGAATTTGCGTGAATGCCAATAGCTGTTACATCCAGTTCTATTTCCATACGCTCCACTAATTAAAGCGTGCAATGCTGAATTAGTATACGGCGCATAAGTTATTGATTGTGAAAAGAAAATAGAATTTTCCTTTCTGAAATTTTGTATTATGAATGAATTTTTTGCCCTATCCACTCTACCGCCATCAATACAAATTAAAATTAGATTTCTTTTCAAGATTTTATTGATCGAAGAATAGTGCATATTAATCTTGAATTTTAATAAAATCTGATAACGTATTATTGATTAGCATTTTATTATACACCTCATAATCCCTTACAGTATCAAATTCTAACCAGCCATTTTCAATTGGAATAGCTTTGATCTTGTAACCATTCATAATCATTCCCTGCAAAAAATTTGTTAATGTTGATTGTTCAAAGGGGACATTTGTATTAAGTGGATTGTATTCTTTTGTCGCTTCAGAGTATATTTTGTTAAAAAACTCTTTCAAATCTTTAAGACCTTTATTTTGGAATTTTAATAATCCAATAAACTGACCACAAATTTTATCAAAACTTTTTAAGTTTTTTTCGCCTATATTTGTTATAAAATTTTTTTTATCCATTAACAAACTTTCAGCATCAGATAATGGTTTATCCGTTCTCAGGTCCCAATATCTTTTCCATTTCTTATCTACAACAGCTGTAATATCATATTTTGATTCCAGTAGTTCTTCTAAAACTGAATCTTCAAAAATTATGTCACCATATGAAACAATTACTGTTTTTTCAAGTTTTTCTCTAGCACAGAATAAGCTATGCATAATTCCAGTTTTGCTATATTTTTTATTTTTAACTAAATCTAGATCTGTATGATCAATTTTCTTACTTTTATGACCAACAACTAGAACTATATCATTAACACCACAATTTTCGAAAGTTTTTAGTAATCTTTCGAGTAAAGTTTTACCAGAAAACTCAACAAGGCATTTTGGTTTATTTTCAGTTAAGGGTAATAATCTATTTCCTAAACCAGCTGCTAAGATGATTGCTTTCATTATGTTAGTATAAAGTGCAAAAATTTAATCGTTGTTTAATAGTAATTTTGTTCAGATTCCTAATTCAAATAATAAATATTCATTTTGACATTTTTATAATACAATAAATCAAATTTGTAAATACTGTTTATATATGAACAGTAAATAAAGAGAATTCTTTGAAAAACGATATACCATTAAAGATCTATTTGGGTGATTTAACATATGATACCGTAACAATATCTGCGGAATCAACGCCACTCAATATAGGTTATGTAGCAGCTTATTGTAAAAAACAATTTGGTAATGATGTAGAAATTTCGCTTTTCAAGTACATCAAAGATTTAGAAAAGGCAATTCGTGAATCACCACCAGATATTCTTGGATTAAGTAATTATGTTTGGGGTAAAAATGTAAGTTACGAGATGATTAACATGATGTCTGAAATTGATCCTGACGTACTAAATGTATGGGGAGGTCCAAACTTTCCTATAGATTTTCCCTCACAAGAAAAATTCATGAAAAAATTTCCAAAAGTTGACATTTATGTTCCAGTTGATGGTGAAATTGGCTTTTCAAATATTGTTGAACATGCATTAAAAGCAGATTCAAAAAAAGACATAAAACAAAAAGTCTTATCTAAGCCTATTGATGGCTGTGTCAGTCGTAGCACAGATGGAAAATTGCAGTATACAATTCCTGTTATTAGAATTAAAAAACTTGATGAAATTCCATCACCTTATACAACTGGAATATTAGACAAATTTTTTGATGGAAAACTAGCACCGATGATGCAAACTAACAGAGGATGTCCATTTCATTGTACTTTTTGTGCTGATGGAAAGGATGAAGTCAATCAGGTAAATAATTTTAGTATTGAACGGGTAAAAGAAGAACTTGATTACATTGTAAAACATAAACATAAAGATACTCATAACATGATTTTCAGTGATTTAAATTTTGGAATGTATCCGCGTGATCAAGAAATTGCTAAATATATTTCTGACTTGCAATTAAAACATGGCTATCCAGATTTTATTTATGTTAGTACTGGGAAAAATCAAAAAGAAAAAGTCATCAACGCAATAAAAACACTCAAAGATTCTATGCCACTATGGATGTCAGTTCAATCTTTGGATAAAGGTGTTTTAAAAAACATTCGAAGGGACAATATTAGTACTGATCATATGTTAGCTCTTTATCCTGCAATAAAGGCTGCAAATCTTCAGACTAGAGCTGAAGTTATTTTGGGATTGCCTGGTGAAACACATGAAAATCACATGACTACTTTAAGAGAACTAATTCGAGCTCGAATGGATGAAATTCAGGTTCATACATGTATGTTGCTTGATGGTTCTGAAATGGGTACTCCTAATGAACGAAAAAAATGGAAATTAAATACAAAATTTAGAATTATTCAAAGAGACTTTGCTGAACTAAGTAATGGTAAAAAAGTTATGGAGATTGAAGAGGTGGTTGTAAGCTCCGAACATATGACTTTTGATGAATACGTTGACTTACGAATTTTGTCCTTCGTTATCTATATTACAAACCGTGGAACTGTATATGATCCAATATCAAAATTTCTTAAGGAACAAAATCTTGATGTGTTTGATTATTTTTGTAAAATCAAAGATGATATCGGCTCTGCACCAAAATCTATCCAAAATATCTTTAAACAATTCAAAGATTCTACAATTAACGAATTATGGGATACTCCTGAGGAAATAATTGCAAACTATCAAAAAGATTCAGAATATCAAAAATTGTTAAGCGGCGAAGCAGGAATAAATGTGATGTATCATTTTCTAGCAAAAGTAACTTCTCAATTTATGGATGATTGGGCTGAATACATTCTAACTACTGCATATGATTTTCTAAAAAATTCTATTCAAAATAACCAATCTTGGGAGAAGAAGTTCAATGACATATCACATTTTTGTGAGGGTACTGCGCATAATACTTTAGGAAAAGATCGGATGGCTACAAATCCTGAATTTGATTTTAATTATAATGTTATTGAATGGATCAAATCTGTAAATGAATTATCGTTGGATAATTTTCTTTTACCAGATCCTATCAAAATTAGTTTCCAATTAAGCGATGAACAATTCACAGCAGTTCAAAAAAGCTTAGAGATGTATGGTGAAACTATTGTTGGGAAAAGTAAAGCATTAAGGATGATATCTAGCACAAATCTTTGGCGTCGTCCAGTAATAAAAAAATCTATGAAATCAACTGTACGGAAATCAATAGGTTCTACTGACATTGTTTGGTATGACCACGATTAGCAATAATTAGATCTCAATTTATAATATTTTTTTTAAAAGCATATGCTAATACAGCACATATAGTTCTAGATTCCACAATTTTTCCATTTTTTATCATTGCTAATAATTTTTTAAATGAGATTTTTGTTACAGTTAAAAATTCTTCATCGTCCAATTTTAGTTTTCCAGTATTTTTTATATCAGTAGAAACAAAACAATCTATAAACTGTAAATTGTAGCCCAATGTAGGATACATTTTCATTAAATGTTTAACATTTTTAGCCTTATATCCAGTTTCTTCTTCCAGTTCTCTTACTGCACATTGTTTTGCCGTTTCACGATTTTGGACTATACCGGCTGGAATTTCAAGAATATAGCCCAATGGATAACGAAATTGTTTTACTAGAATTACTTGTTCATTTTCTAAAGCCAAAATTGCAGCCGCATTTTTTTGTTCTATAATTTCTTGTTTGATTTTTTTGCCTTGAACTTGCAGATTATATCTACTTACAGAGAAATTTTTTCCTTGATACAATTTGTTTTTTCGCATAAAAAATATCTTTTGAATCCTTATTTATCTGGTTAATATTTTAGTACAGTTATTTCATGTATGTTATTAACCTAAAACAAAAAAATAAACGGAATCATATTCTAATTAAATTTTTTTCTCGCTATTTCTAAATCCTGTGGTGTATCAATTTCATACCATTTACCAGAAATTATTATTGGCAAAATAATTATCTTTGAATCAATTAATTCTTGAAGCATATCAGTTAAAACCGCTTTTTTAAGTGACGGCATTTGATGAAATTTTCCTTTATGAGTTTTTTCTAGTTTTTCAAATGTTTTTACAAAAATATTTGCACCACTAGATGACAAAATCATTAACGGCATAAATTCTCCTATTTTTCCAGAATTTGTTTTTGAAATGAATTGTTTGGTGTGTGTTATTTTTCCGGATTTTATTAACACATTATCAGCATTAGTAATGGGATGCTTAGTTCTTTTTTTGTATTTTTTCTTCCAATCCATATCAACAGCAATCCCAATTTTTCCTTTAAAATTTAATATTGGTTTTAGAATAGATTCGTCGAATACAATATCTGAATATAACATAATAAAACCATCATTCATATGATTTTTTGCTGTCATTAAACTTCCAAGTACATCATGTTGTTCATAATTATGGTCATGGACATATGTGATGTCTTTAAAATTAAAACAATCAGCATTAGGGCCTGTAACAATAACTATATCATTTATTCCATTATTTCTAAGATGTTCAATTTGGCGTTGAATTATTGTCTTACCGTTTATTTCTAAAAGTCCTTTTGGTAAAGATTCAGTAAATTTTTTTAATCTAGAAGATGAGCCGGCGGCAATAATTATAGCTTTCATAACTAAAATGATTTCATAAACCTAGATTTGATTTTTTTAGGAGGTAACGAAACCCTCTTACTAATTTTTTCACTTTTACTGATTTTCATTAGAATAATTATTGGACCTGATATATTTTTGATTTTTTTAAAAGTTTCATCAAGATCCTTTTTTGAATTACATCTGAATGCTTTAAAGTTAACAGCTTTTGCAATTGCATCGATTGATATTTTATTTGTAGAAGTAGGTTGACCTCCAGTTGATTCATGACTTGAGTTATCAAAAATTATATGAATAAAATTCTTAGGTTTTAATTTACTTATAGTAGTTAATGAACCCAAATTCATTAATATATTTCCGTCTCCGTCAAAAACATATATTGTTTTTTTTGGATTTTGTAATGCGAGGCCTAGTCCTATAGATGATGCAAGACCCATTGATCCAATCATATAGAAATTTGAATTCTTATCACAAACTTCAAAAAGATCTCGACTGATGAAACCATTTGCAGAAATTATAGGCTGGTTGCCAATTTTTCCAGCCACAATATTTATCGCTTCTTTTCTAATCAATAAAATCTCTTTTCAAAATTAATGCGCATGGTTTTGTCTCTTTGATCAATTTTAAAGCCCAATCACAAGATACTCTCCAATTTTTTTCATTTAGAATTTTAGATTGTAAGGAAAGTGCCTGAAGTAATTTTGGTTGAATCTTTCCAATTTTAGTATGTTCAGGTGCATCATTTTTTAGGAAACCCCTCCAGCCTATCAAAAAAATCATTGGTATTTTGTATAATTGAACAAGAGATGTAATTGTGCTTAAAGAATTAGCAAAACCCGCATTTTGCATAAATACTAAGGAATTACTTCGTGA
>JYMV01017980.1_pt1 | contig 11390 bp, 7 predicted proteins | sample 338911 | NCBI WGS metagenome assembly JYMV01 (sample SAMN03354496, study PRJNA234377) | hydrothermal vent metagenome | biome: Deep sea; feature: Hydrothermal plumes at the Eastern Lau Spreading Center, Western Pacific Ocean; material: Seawater | place: Tonga | collected 2009 | depth 2000 m m
CAGGTGGCCCAAGCATATCGGTTCGCAGTTGTTCTCTAAGGAAGAGCGTTTCCCGACGAGCGTTCTGCGAGCTGAGGTGTGAGAACTTCCAAATTGTCTTGGGACTTCTTGGACTGGGGGTTAAGCTGCAACGCTCGTTCATAGTGGTCACGAGCTTGCTCCAGTCGGTTGTCAAGGATCATGGCAAAGGCGATGTTTTCTTCGCATTCTGCCTGCGTACATCCAGCTTGCTGGAAATGATGATTGGCCTGGCTGAATTGGCTGTGACGGGCCTTGATGATCCCCAGGATATTATGCGACCGTCGATGAGAATGATCGATCGATAGCGCCTCGCGAAGTGTCTCTTCGGCATCCTGCCATCTGGCTTGCAAATACAAGCTGTATCCATAGTCGCATAAGCAGTCAGGGTTGAGTGGGTTCAAAGTGAGTGATTTTCGAAAACTCTGTTCTGCCGAGGCAAAGTCCCCCAACTTGTCGTAAAGAACACCAAGCCTCCAATGTGCATTCGGATGGTCGGGTGCGTGACGTAGCGCAGCGACATAGGCATTCATCGCTGCTTGGCGTGAGCCTTGTTTCTCGTACATGCGGCCCAGGCCAATCTGTACGTCCGCAGTGTCTGGTGGAGCTGTGCCGTCCGCTGTTGATGTCGTTATTGATTGTTGGGCTGTAGAGCCCAAGTTCGCGGGTTGCAATGAGTGGCAACCTGTTGTCCCAATCGCGATGATGACGATCATTGTTACGCTACGAACATAAGTCATTCTAATAGTCCCTCTGTGGAAGATTTACCGCTAGTGCGGTACCAGAAACTAGTTAGGGTTTCCACCGGTCTTATCACCGGTAAAGGGTTGTTGCAGGCGACGGCGTTCGTTGACTTGCTCACCTTCGACGCCCATCAGTCGGGGGTAATAGATGGCCTTGATAAGCACCCGTTTTTCAGCGTCACGAACGCCCAGTTCGCTGAGTGCTTTCAGAATCGCTTGCCGGCGTGCGATATCAACATCGGCATTCTTGCTAGGTTGGAGAATAACTGGTTGATCTGTCTTATCCATTCGCTTGGCGATACTGACTAACTGTCGCTGGCCCATTTCGTTTAACACGGCGGATTGATACAAAAAGTCGTAATGATAGATCAATAGCCGCATCGGACGAGCAGCTTTGCGGTGCGATTTAACGATCTGTGCCAGACTGTCACCAAGGGGGGGAAAGTCTACAGAATCACTTTGCCACCACCCGCGGTGCTGGAAAGGAGTGCCAAACATTCGCTCCGACCAGTGACTCCACTTGGAAGAAAACAAGTTCACCGACTTTTTTGCAGACAGGTTGTTCGCGCTGTCACTAATGCTGGCAACCTGTTGACCAGAGTCTGTGTTTTGCCTGGCAGGCTCGTCCGCAGCTTGCGAAGAAAAAGAAAGTTCCAGACAAACCGCCAGCAATAAAAAACTAAGACTTGTTGCGAGGAGCGTCTGGTGCCGCATGGTTATGGTCCTGTGAAAAGGGCAAAGTTGTAATCGCCACAATAATCTGTTGAAAGCAGTCAATATTCCAGCAAGGACTGAAAAGATAATGAGAATGTTGATTGTTTTATCGCGAATATCCAAATGGTCCGGAAACCTGCTCTGCTTCCAGACGGATATAGTTGGCAATGGCAGCTCGCTCTGAGGGAGCACTTTCTGGATGATCTGGCAGCCCGTGCGGTCGCTGAATTTGTCCGTACAAAAACATCTCCAGATCCGTTGCGGAATTCACATCCGCACCAGGTAATGGGGAAGTATCTTCCTCATCGATTGCTCCGACTAGCATGGGAGTGACCAGAAGCACTAATTCTTTTTCCTGGCGCTTACCAGTTGTGTTGCGGAATAGCGGCCCAATAATTGGGGCGTCTCCGAGATAGGGGATTCGTTGCGTTGACGCATCTAAGGACACCTGCAGCAAGCCAGCCAGCATGAGAGTTTTTCCAGGCTTAAGTTCGACCGTGGTCTCTACCTTGCGACTGCTAAGACCAGGAATCGGCGCCCCGCCGTTGACTAAAGTCGTTCCCAAAGATGGGTCAATAGAACTTACTTCAGATTTCACCTTCAAACGTATAACATTGCCATGCATGATCGTGGGGAGGAATTCCAGGCCCACGCCAAATCGACGCCACTCAACAACAATATTACTGAGACCACCAGCAGAAATCGGTACAGGGAATTCGCCGCCAGCAAGGAAGTTTGCTTTTTGACCGTTCATGGCCACTAGATTCGGCTCGGCAAGAATTTTCAGCAGCGAGTTTCGCCGTAACATGCGGAACAGCACTTGCATATCGATGCCCTCAAAGATTGCAATTCCGGTCGTAGCCGGTGTGGGACCAACGGCTAGCAACGAATTCAGAGAGCCTGCATCGGCAATAGACACGCTGTCCGGAGGCAATAACACCTGAGCCGCTGAACCAACTTGCGAAGCTAACGTAGTCCCTCCGTTGCTGAACAGCAGGTCAGATCCGATTTCACGCAAGGCAGTGCGGTTTAATTCTGCGACTTGCACCTTCAACATGATTTGTTGCAGTCCAGGAATGTGCATTAAATTGATGAGTTGTGGCGTCGCAGGTGATCCCCCCGCACCCCCTCTCTGGCCCTGTTCAGCGTCAGCAACCATAGCTCCGTTTGCTGCTTGAGCGTCGTCGAACGGTTCAGGCAGATTTACGTCTTTTTCCTCCGCCGGCGGTGGGTTGCCACGATTGGCAGTTCCTGCGGTCGCTCCTCTTCCCCCCATGTCGGCTTGGGCAGAAGTCAAGTAAGCCCGTAGGACAGCTAAGATTGATTCGATCTGATCTGCACTGCGGGCTTGACCTTCCACAATGATGTGTTCTCGTAGTTGAGATAGCCGAATACTTGCGTCCGGGAACAACTGTTGCAAGCGTACTTGGAGCGATTTTAAGTCGTATCCAACCAACACACGAAAACTAAATGTCTGGCCGTCACCATCAACAATCGAAAACTGTGTCGTACCTGGCCGCAACCCCCAAATTCGTAGCAGTCGTGGATTGGGGAGTATTTCAAAGGAAACAATACGTGGGTCTGCGACCGCAACCACCGGATTAGGCTTGCCTGCTTCCGCCAGGTCTTTTCTTAAATAAAGGAACCTTGCTTCACCAAGCTTCAACTCAAAACCGGCATCTTGCGTGGTCAGACCACCAACCAAGTCGCTAATTTCCTCGGAGGACTTAGGAGCTTGAGTCGGTAGCCAAGGTAGTTGTGTCCCTCCAACTGGAGGTGACTGTTGTCCAAACGCCGAACTCCAGAGCATCAAATAGCATACCGTCACCAAAATGACGAATTGCGTCGGAGTAGATGGACCAGTATTTAGGTTAGATCGAATCATTAGAAATCAGACTCACTGAACTAGAGAATGATGTGGTAAAGTTTGCTGGTTGTAACGATTTTGAGGCGCTACCTTGCTCTTAACCATCGGTCGTTAAAAGGATCAATTAGAGGTTTTTTGGGGTGACCGGGGATTTTTTCTGACAGCTTACCTAAGATTACTCAGTCAATTTGATTGAGTACCTTGGTTTGCTAGCAACACAACACGAAATCCCAGCGCTGCGTAACGCGTGCTCGGAGAGAGCATAAAGCGTTGTGAAGAAGCGCAAAGCGGAGCGGGTAAATCCCAACTGCCACCACGGACAACACGCTTCTTTCCTGTCTTGGGACCAACTGGGTCTTGTTGGCGTGAGGACTGGTCGTAGGTTTCTTGATGCCAGTCTTGGCACCATTCCATCACATTGCCGTGCATGTCAAATAAGTGCCAGGCATTGGGCCGTTTTGAACCCACTTGATGCGACTGTCCTGAAGAATTCTTGTTGTACCAGGCGTGCTGATCGATCAACTTGATGTCCTCGCCAAAGCTAAAGTCTGCTTTCTCGCCTGCTCGACATGAGTATTCCCATTCGGCTTCTGTCGGCAATCGATAACTAAATGAAGCGGCACGTTCTAGGTGAGATAATTTCAAGCAGAATGCCTGTGCATCTTGCCACGATACATTTTCAACCGGACTTTGCGGAGAGACAAACCGGCTCGGATTGTTGTCCATCACCAGTTGATACTGTTCTTGTGTCACTTCGTACGAGGAAAGATAGAAGTCACGTGAAATATTAACCAGGTGTCTTGAATTGCCGGAGTCTGTATCCGCATCTCCCATTTCAAAACTCCCAGCCCTAACGGGTACTAGCACCATGTTAATGGAGTTAAGCAACGGTTGTTTTGCCAGAAGGTTTTTCCGTGCATCTGTAATCCATCCGTTCGGCACTACGGGAGTCGTGCCGTCGGTGGGTGGAGAAGGGTTGCCAGGCGCTGGCGGTGACTGCCCTAATTGACGGTACAGTAGGACTATAATAAGGCCAGCTAGGACAACCACAGCACTCAAGATAAGCAATCGTCTGATGAATTGCTTAGATTGAAGTGTGCGATGAATCGATTGCCTGTGATCAAAGTTCTTGGTCTGTTGCTGCTGGCGCAACTCGTCTCGGACTTGGCTAATCGAAGTGTCGGCTGGACGGTACGTCAGATACTCGTTAACCCAGGTAAGCAGACTGTCGTGACCGCCTTTACCTTGGGCACCCTGAATGAGTTGAGTAAGCTCTTGGACCCGTTCGTTTCGTCGTTCAGCCTGTTCTAGAAGGCTTTGCATGTCAGCTGTTCGGTAACGGTTTGAAACGCTGCCGATTAATTCGATGACCCGTTCATCTTCTGACCGGTCAAAACAATGAGTAGCTTCGGAAAAAACATCCTGCGCTTGATCTGTTTGTAGGTTCTCACGACGTTCTATCTCCCCAAATAATTGGTCCAATTCGGGGTTGCCGGGCACTAGTTGCCTGTACCGTTGGATCTTGGGCAATAGCCCTTCAAACTCCGCAGCGTCGACAGCATTTTGAATTTTCAAGGAAAGTTCTTCTGCTTCCAGTTGCCAGCGGGCTGCTTGCTTACCGGCACCATCGAGCACAACAACAATCTGTTGTGCAAGAGGCCCTAGTGCGTCCAAGTCAAAGGTCTCCAACTGACAGGCCTGCGTGATCTCCTCCCATTGCTTCTCTTCTCGCAAGGCCGCCACCTGATGCTGGATTTCCATCAATTGAAACGTCTTTCGGACTGGGCAGCCGCAACTTCCGCAGAAATCAGCATGGAGTGAATTGTTGTGCTCACATTCAAGACAAGGTCTAGTCAGTCCTGTACCGCAGGTTCGACAGAAATGATCCTGGTCCTTGTTTGCAGAATTACACTCAGGACAGAGATTGGTGAGGAGTGAACTGCTGATTGTTGACTTGGACTCGTCGGACTGAGTGAAGAGCGTGTCGAGTTCCTGGTAAAGTTCCTCCATACTAAAATAACGTTCCTCAACACTTGCTTTCGTGCATTTGAAGATGATCTCAGTTAGCTGGCTGGGTGGCGGTATTTTCGCAGGGTCGACATTGTCCGGAATCGTGTCAGAGACCATTTCGTAGAGTGTCTTCCCCACGGCATAAATATCAGCTCTGTGGGTCGTAGACTTTATGTCGCCCATTTGTTCTGGTGCCATATAGAACGGGGTGCCGAGGTAGTATCCTGTTGCCGAAATATCCGAGTGACTGCCAATGCGAGCCAAGCCGAAATCAACGATCTTGGGAATTAGCTCGTCATCTTCTTCCAGCAATAAGATGTTGGCTGGTTTGATGTCACGGTGAATCAACTGTTTGCGGTGGGCATACGATAAGCCAAGACAGACACCCTGAATTAATTCAACCGCTTTCAACGGTGCGATCGCTCCTTCTTGTTTGCAGTAGGCAGCCAACGATAAGCCAGGTATGTACTCCATCACAATATAGTGCCCAAGGTCATCCGTATCATGATCGTAGACATGGACGATATTGCGGTGGTTTAACGATGCAATCAACTGCGCTTCGCGAATAAAGCGAGTGATGCGGTCTTGAGAGTCTTCCGCGTTAACATCAAGACGCAAACGTTTGATGGCAACCTCTCGGCCCAATTTCTTGTCCAAGGCTCGATAGACCGTGGCAAATCCGCCGCGTCCAATCTCCGACAAGATCTCGTAACGGTTTGAAATGGTAGTTCCCAGCTGCTCGTCGCTGGAGGAGGTGGCAGGCGACGGAAGATCTGCTGGCGGAACGGATCGCCCGTGAAAAGTACGGGTTAAGTCACCTTCACGATCAGCCGTGATAGGCTGGTCGCTACCTTCGTCATCATTGGTTGAGCTAGCAGGCAGATCACCGGGTGGTCGTTCGCAGTGCGGACAAGGCTCCGTTATCGAATCCGTTTCTTTGTGACAATGGGGACAACGCATCAGGAAAACCGCAATAAGCACGAGACCAAGGAAAGTTCCAGACGCGACTTGACTCAGTTGGGTTCGAGTCGATGACTTCGTAACGCTAAGCCATAGTATATCGTTGAAGGTCTTGAATTACTTCAGTCGTAGCAAAAGCCTCCTATTGCCCCTGGCCGCCTGTTGCATTGTGCATCGTTCAATCTGGCATTTTGAATCAGAATAATACAACGGTTGAGATGCTAGCATCTCGGTCCACGAATCACAGAAAACACTGAAATCATAGCGATAAAAGTAGTTTTTGAGAGGTTTGTGGACAGTTGGTATACAAGTTGCACTACTGTCCCCACCTGTCTGTTACTCTTCTCGTCTCTTTTCGATAGGTAGGTGTCACGTGGTCACTACAAACAAAACAAGGAAGTTTTTAGCGTCGGAAAATGGTTGTGATTCCAAGGATCGGGATCAATTGAGAGATTATCTACCGGCTTTAGTCGGTCGGATTGCACGGAACCAGGATCAGCGGGCAGCGGAACTGGTTCACGATTTCTGTCGACCAAGATTGACGGCATTTGCCCGCTCACGGATTTTCCCCAAGTTGTTACAACGAATTGATGCTGAAGATGTTGTACAGGAGACATTTCAGAGTTTCTTTCGGGGTGTCTACGCGAATCGTTTTCAAATTGACACGACATCTGAGTTGTGGAATACGTTGTTAGCGATCTGCATGAACAAGATTCGTACAGAAAGTCAGCATCACAGTCGCAAGAAGCGGTCTTTCGACCGGGAAGAGCGCCATGAGGATTTTGGCAGTGGAGTCGACAAGGCGGCCAGTTCAATGGTTGCCGCTGATCCTCTTTGTGGCGTCCAAAATGTGCTTGCCCAACTGCGGAGCATTGTCGGACATATGGATTCACGAGACCAGGAGACCATGCTCGACAGCATCCGTGGTATGAAAAACAACGAGATCGCTGAAAAATATGGTTGCTCGGAACGATCCGTGCGACGTGTTTTCGAGCGCATTCGAAGTCGTCTACAGGCCGAATTGCGAGATTGTTCCTAGAGATTCCGCAGTTCGTTCCCGCTGCAGGCAGAGGATTAACGCAAAACGGCTCGCGTTACTCGTTAGCTGAATCGTTGTTCTTACTTAAAAGTGAGTAACTGTGTTGCCCTTCCACGATTCGTATTTCGGAGTTTAGGGGCAGGTTAGTGAAGGTCTGAGTGGCACCACTGATCCAATGCACGGTCAGCTTATCGGGTTGGTGGTTTTGCCCCAACCCAAAGACCAGTTGGCGTTGATTGCTAGCCTGGTAACCATCGCCGGCAGTCAACTGGGCTGTCCAACTGTTGTCACCACTAGTGACGGTTACTCTTGAGCCAATGGCATCCCGACTGCTGGCGGTACCAACAAGCTGCACGGCCAGGTGATTGCCGTGTTGTTTTGTCTGGTTGGTAAGAAGGGCTACCGGTGCATCGAGGTGAGAGACGACAAAGTCCTCTCGGCCATCACGATTCCAGTCGAGGCGAGCCAGGCCACGACCTCGGTAGCGCTGCTGGAAATAAAGCCCCAGGTCTTGGGATGCGAGTTCTTGAAAATGCGCTTGTCCCCGGTTGCGGAACAACTGCGGTGGCATTTCAAAGGGTTGCCCGACTTTGCTATAGTCGTCTACGTGTCCGTTGGTAATCACCAGGTCGAGAAGACCATCAAGATCAGCGTCCAGGAATTGGGTGCCAAAACCTAACCAGGAAAAACTCGCTTCGCGCAGCCCGGCAGGCCGTGTGGCATCGACAAACATGCCACCTTGCTGCTGGTAGAGGGTGTTCGATTCGCGAAAGTAATTGGTGATAAAGAGGTCGAGCAGGCCATCCTGGTCGGCATCACCGGCGGCGACTCCCATGCAAGCTTGGGCCGCACCATCCCGATCAAAGGCCAGTCCCATGATGGTTGCGTTCTCATCAAAGAGCTGCGTTTCATTTTCCTGTTTCGGTCGCCGTTTGAGAAATGTGTTGGCTACGGCATCGTTCGCAACGAACAAGTCAAGTTGCTGGTTTCCCTTAAAGTCGGCGGCTATGATTCCCAGTCCATTACCATGTGTGGTTAGAATCCCGGCGCTGGCCGTCACATCAGAGAATTCGCCCTGACCGTTGTTAAGCAAGAGTTGATCCTGTTCCGCGTCAAACTCGTTTGGGTGACATAGCTGCTTATCGCATACCTGTTGGAATATCTGGTCGCCTTTCAGGTAGTTCACGTCGTAGATGTCGGCAAACCCGTCTCCGTTTAAATCCACCAGCAGGCAACTGGTGGTCCATCGAGATGCCGAGTTCTTTATCTGGGAGGAAATGTCCTGGAAGGTTCCATCTCCAACGTTTACGTAGAGACGGTTTTGGCCAATGTTGGCCACGTAAAGGTCGGGGAAGCCATCATTGTTCAAGTCACCTACCGTAACGCCCTGGCTAAACAGATCATCTCCCAGGCCAGCCGCTTCGGTTACATCGGCAAAGCGGCCGTTTCCCAGGTTGCGATAAAGGCGATCACGATGTTGTCCAGGTGCCGAGCCAGCCGGCCACTGGCAGCCCTGGGTCAGATAGATGTCTGGCCAACTGTCACCGTCGTAGTCCAAGACGGCGATTCCGCCACCGGTGAATTCAAACATGAAAGGACCGCGTTGGGGTTGAGCTCCGTTGACGTATTGGAATTGAATTCCACTGGCGCTGGCATCATCTACAAATGCAATGGCAGTTGAGTTGGCAGGTACGCTCGAGTCGGTTCCATTGTCAACAACTTGTTGATCCCAGTCTGGCAATGGATAGGAAGCCAGGTTGAATTGACGTGCTGGATTGTACTCGTGCAGCGTGGCTGGTGTTCCCTGGTTTAAGGTGCGAACCGTGCGCTGCATAACTTGTCGGGGCCAGGTGAGTCGCTGGTCTTTGGATTGAGCAATTTGCGCCCAGGCCCACGTTTCCCACATACGGCCCAGCGACTCGGTCAACTCAGCGATCTTCTTGACATATTGTTCATCGGCAGGGGTCAATGGTCCGTCCCGGTTACCAACAATGCCAATCATTTTCATCAATTCACTGAGTTGTTCCGCTCGCTGCAAGAAAGCGTGCGCTTGTTCATCCTGTTTCTCGGTCAGCAGCAACCGACCCAGTTGGTAGTTAGCCAGGCGATGATTGGGTTCTCGGTAGACGGCTTCCCAAAAACAGCGAATCGCTTCCTGGGCCTGCTCGTTTTGCAGAGCCCACTTGCCCCGCGTCACCCAGATCTCCGGGTGCTCATCGGCCGTCTGGGGAAGCTCTTGATGCCACTGCAAAAAGCGCTTCGGATGATTGAGCAGAGTTCTCCCCAGCCAGGCATGTGCTGCGAGTTGCCGGGGATTAAGATCGACCGCTTCTTGCAACAGCTTGGTAGCTTCATCCATCTGATCCCGGTCAATATAGACACGTGCCAGGCCTTGCAAGACGAGAGGGTCCTGTGAGTTTACTTGCCGACAACGCTCTAAATATCTCAGGGTTCCCACTGTCCGCTGGATATCACCCAGCCAGAGTAGATGAACTTCCGTGAACTGACCCCTGCGAATCAACTCAATGAAATGTGATTGCCCCTCCCAGCGGCGTCCTCCAACTCCCAGGACAAAACCAAGACGGTCGCGCGCGACGATGTGCTGGGGGTCGTCTTTGAGTGCCTCGCGGCTCATTTTTTCAATCGCCGATAGATTCACCATTTCTTCAGTTGCAACGCCATCGCCGAGTGTTCCACCAATTCTCTCGGGCCGAGCAGTTGAAGGGATTTTCAGCAGGCAACGAAGGGCCCTGTCGTGATTCCCCTGCTCGGCTGCTGCCACGGCTGCCATTTGCAGACCCATCAGCGAATCGGGCTGACGCGCTAATATCTGGTCCGTGTATTGAGTAGCCCTGGCAAACTGTTCGTCCCGGAGCGCTTGTTCTGCGAGGTTGACCAGTTCTGCCATTGGTAACGGTTTGAGAAACCAGTAGACCACGGTCCCAATCCCAAATACGAGCAGCAACAGCGCAACGTAAGCAGTCCACTTTTTCCAGTGAGATTGGGGGACCCGGGTTTCAGTTGCGTCGTTGGCCATTGCGTCTGGTTCTAATAAACAGCCCTGCTGCAGTTACTTGGTGCCAGCCTCAGGGGCATCTGTAACAGCCTAATCAATCCCTTAGGACGATGCGACACCAGCCAGTTAATGGGAATGTTTATGGGGAAGCTCAGTCTCTGTCTGGAATCGTAAAGCTGGCAAATCCAGGCGCCGAAACTGGTCCGCGTCCTCGTGGATTTCAATAAACTGATCGACAGACACATCATTGAAAGCCTGGGTTAGATCGGTCTTGGGCCAGTAGATTTCCAGTCGCTCAATACGAGTTGCTTGCCCTAATCCAAGCTGTTGGCGGAGGGGATTTGCTCCAAAGCTGCCTCCACTATTGACCCACTTGTAGACCGATCGGGTCTCCCCGTTCTCGATGATAGTTGCCCGAATCCGGGTACCAATCGCGGAGCGATTCGATTGCTTGCCGACCAGCTTGATACCGATCCAGTGATTGCCAAAACCCGGATTTTCAAACAGCCCATTGCCGAATTTATCTCCCGCGTACCAGCCGCCAATCTGGATAAAGATGTCCTGGTCGCCGTCGTTGTCCAGATCCGCAAAAGAGACTCCGTGCCCCTTTTGTAAATGCCCAAAGCCACCGGCTGTCGTGACGTCAGTAAATTTCTTCCCGCGCTGATTGTGGAACATTAAGTTTGGCATTAAGGCGATGTACTCGGGATAACCGGTTCCCAGGTAGAAGTCGAGAAAACCGTCGTTGTCCAGGTCTCCGAAATTACATCCCATCGGTTGAGTGACTCGAGCCAAGTTCAGTTCCGCAGCCCGTTCGATGAATCCACCCTGGCCATTGTTCTGGTACAGCTCATCGACAGCGGCGCCGGTAGACGTCCCGATATAGTCTGCAGCAATGTGTTTGACGCCAATCTCGTAACTTGGCACGAACAGATCGAGTGCTCCGTCATTGTTGAAGTCCCAAAACCAGGCGGGAAGAAATTTACTGACGTCACGACAGCCGGTGGCTTTGGGCATTTACAA
>JYMV01030882.1_pt2 | contig 11387 bp, 11 predicted proteins | sample 338911 | NCBI WGS metagenome assembly JYMV01 (sample SAMN03354496, study PRJNA234377) | hydrothermal vent metagenome | biome: Deep sea; feature: Hydrothermal plumes at the Eastern Lau Spreading Center, Western Pacific Ocean; material: Seawater | place: Tonga | collected 2009 | depth 2000 m m
AACATCTTGTGCAGAACTTAAGTTGATTTTTGGTGAAAGAATGGTCGTTTCTTCTACTGAAAAATCGGAACTGTGAACAGCCCAAAAAGATTCTGGTTGAACTGGACCTCCGAGCAGCAAAGGAATATCGGCAGCAACATTCTCCTTCATTTCGTCTGAGAGAATCTCTTTAACGAGAGTTGTTGTTGGATGATTCATGACGAGTCCGAATGCACCTTCTTCGTCATATCTGCACAAAAGAATAACAGATTTGTTAAAATATGTATCTTTTAGTGTCGGCATGGCAACCAGGATGCCTGGGACTTCACTGAGCTGCATATAGTTTTTTGTTTGATTTAAAATTAAATGATTATGCCTAGTTTACCTCAACAGAATAAAGATCACAATTTGGTAACACAATTTCTCCGCTCAATTCATTATAAAAGCTCATCCGGACAAAAACCATACGGAAATGCTCTGTCTATATTGCGCGCAATTTTTGAAGCATCGGGTCAACAGCATTTGCTTTATTTAGTCAAACTGCGCAAACTCTGGTTTGCTGAGATCGACAGTTTTATGGCCAGGAACTCTTATCCACGAAATATTTCTGTACTTCGCCAATTCACAGTCAATGATGATTTTTGTCAAGAATTGGCCAAAGCAAGTGTTTCTCCTGATTTTTTGCAGGCAGTAGAAAAGTTAAACGGAGAAAGCTTCAAACGTTCAGAACAATTAAATGGTCAGTTGCAAAAAAGACTGAAACGTTTGTTGTCTCCAGAAGAATCAGAATTGTTGAAACATAAAGTCAGGTTTAAACATCTGCAAACAATTTTGCACTTAACCGTGTATGACGGAAGCATCGCTCAGGCTCTCCGATTTGAAACTGAGGCTTATCTTCGCATCTTTCATCGATTGTTGCCAGAATTAAAATTAGATAGTATAAATTGCCATGTTGGAGATTTGGGGCAGGCACAATATGATCAGCGTCAGGTTGCGTTGCTGGCAAAAGACTGGAATCAAGTCACACCACCGGAGGTGCATGAACGCTGTATGCCGGCTTTCCTACATCGTGTTTCACGGGGACATGCAGTGTTGGTGCTCTATGTCTCAACTGAGGAAGGTTTGGAATATTTGAAACGCACTCCTGGATCTGATTGGCTGGTCCAGCATTTACACAAAAAACGGACAGAGCTGCAGGAAGTTTTGCAGAGAATCGCATTTGTACCAAAACCTGAACTGGATTTGGAGCAAATTCGTTTGCGTTCTGTTGTACTGGGAGAAATTGATTCGGAAAAACTTTCTTCTGTTACAGAAATAACAAGCAGGAAGTCGACTGCCAGTACCTCAAAAACGACTCTTTCGGCAAAAGAACAGTTTGCTAAAATTAGAATGCATTTAAATGAAGGCACCAGCGATGCAGTTAATTCTGCTTAAAGAGACTCAAAAAGCGTACAGTAACTTTTGTAGCGTTGCTCCGTAATTTTTTTAGAGGCGACTGCATCTTTAATTAAACATTGTGGCTCGTGAATGTGCGTGCAGCCTTTGAATTTACACTGCCCCAAATATGGAACAAATTCTACATAATGAGAATCCAGCTCATTCGGTGTCACCAGTGGTTCCAGTTCACGGATTCCGGGAGTATCCACGATGAAGCCTCCTATAGGAATTCGAAACATTTCTGCCATTCTGGTAGTGTGACGGCCTTTACCAGATTTGTTGCTTATACGACCGATGCGGATTTCCCAGTCAGGAAAAAGAGCCTTTATGAGCGATGATTTTCCTACTCCAGAATGTCCGGAAAGGACGGTTGTGCGATTTTGCAGTAAATCCCGCAGCGACTCGAGACCTCTGGATTCCGGAATACTTGTGACTAAAATGGTATAGCCGAGGGAAGAATAGAGGTTTTCAATCGGAGATATTTCATCTGAAGTTGCCAAATCAGCCTTGCTCAGGATGAGCACAGGCTCGAGTCCGCCACATGAAGCAGCCACTAACAAGCGGTCTACCAATCCTCCTCGGAACGGTGGGGTACGCATCGAGGCAACCATCAGAAGTGTATCTGCATTGCTGACTAAAACCTGTTCCGGATACCCGACACTCGGGCGACGCGAAAGTTTGGTTCGTCTGGGAAACATCCGGAGGATCCACCCCGCATCTTCCGCTGCTGTCAGATCGACTTCGACCTCATCACCAACTGCAATTTTATTTATGTAGGAGCTTTCTTTGAACAAGTTTCCACGGATGCGACATAGTCGGGGCTCTATTTCTCCAACATCCACATAGTAAAAACTTTTGGTGTGCCTGACGATGGTTCCTGTTTGCGTCAACTTTCTCCGGCAAGCGTGTGGGTCATTCTTCCGGTTCGAGCTCGAAATCTATTCCTTCTGCTCGATATTCGTTGAGCTTATTTCGCAGAGTCCGAATACTGATACCTAAAGTTTTTGCAGCATGAGTACGGTTACCTTTTGTCTCATGGAGAGTTTTGAAAATAAAACGCTTTTCTGCTTCCTTCATTGACATTCCCACTTCTATTCCCAGACCATTATCTGGTGAGTTTTGTGGTTCTGAAAAAGTAAACGATGTCTGAGAGGAATATGATGCTGGAGTTTTTGAATAGTCTGTCGTTATTGCTGCCAAATCTTCATTTATGGTAGTCTCCCCAAGTTGAGAAGACATGAGTAAATGACTGGGTTGGATTTCCTCACCGTTACAGAGCAGCAAAGCACGCTCCATGACGTTTTCTAATTCTCGAACATTACCACGCCAATGGTAATTTGTGAGAATATTTAAGGTTTCACGACTTACTGCGGGACAATTACGTTTGTTTATCTGGGAGTGCTTATTGATAAAATATGTTACCAGTACCGGAACATCGTCCATCCTGTCCCGCAGAGGAGGAAGCGCAAGAGGAATTACGTTTAAACGAAAATAAAGGTCCTCGCGGAATTTTCCAGAATCAATCATTTCCAGCAAATTCTGGTTGGTAGTGGCAATCACTCTGACATCCACCGGAATAGGTTCTTTACCGCCGACTTTGTCAATTTGATATTCCTGCAGTACACGTAAGAGTTTTGCCTGCAGAGGCAAAGCCATTTCACTGATCTCATCCAAAAGAATTGTACCTGTGTGGGCTTGTTCAAATTTTCCGCGATAATCCTGAATAGCTCCAGTAAAGGCACCTTTTGCGTGTCCGAAGAGCTCACTTTCCAGCAATGTCTCCGGAAGTGCTGCACAGTTTATTGCAACAAAAGGTCTCTTCGCACGGTCAGAATTTTCATGGATATAATATGCCAGCAGTTCTTTACCTGTTCCGCTTTCACTCTGAATCATCATTGTTGATTTACTTTTTGCTACATTCTTGGCAACTTTTAGTAAATCCAACATTGTTTGGTTCTGCGTGATGATTTCTTTGGTCACATTTATTGGTTTTGACTTTGAAGTCTCTCTTTCAGCTACTGGAGCTGCAGTTCCAGGAGTGCCTTTGTAATTCAAGGCTTGCTGGACAATAAACTGAAATGAATCAAAATTAATTGGTTTGCGGATGTAATCGAAAGCACCGTGCTTCATTGCTTCCACTGCTGTTTCTACAGTTCCGTAAGCAGTTGCCATAATCACGGGCTTGGCAGGTGAGATGCTTTTTATGTCTTTAAGTAATTCCAGTCCACTGCGTTTTGGCATGGTCATATCTGTAATGACCAGAGAATATTCGTTTTGCTTGAACTTTTTGAGTGCATCAATTGCGTTGTGCGATATTTCTACCGGGTAGCCGCAGTGTTTCAGTGTTTCAGACATGGCGATACGCATTTCAACTTCATCGTCTACAATCAAAACCGGTTGGTTGACCATATTAAATTCCTTTCATTTGATGTCCATCAGGCGGTCATCTTATATGCATTCAGTGTTAAAGTTTCAAAACAGGATAGTATATTAGTTTGGGGTAGTCGATTTAGCTGACATTTTGGCATGATCATAACATATCCGGTTGGTTAATGCACGATTCATGCGAAGTCAAATAGTCTTTTGTTTCAAAGATGTAAACTGCACTATCTGAAAATTAAATTTCTTGTTCAACAACATCCACGCTTATTAGTCATGACATAGTATAAACGGTGTTTTTGAGTTGAATATTCCAAGCACTCTGTTAGTGTTTATGTTATGTTTTAATAAAATAAAAAGGAGATAAAATGAGCCTTGAAGAAGATTTCAATTCTGCAGCTGAACGTGCGACCCAGCTTCCAAAGCGTCCACCAAATGATATTATGCTCCAACTTTATGCACTTTATAAACAAGCTAACGAAGGCGATGTAACAGGCGACCGTCCAGGCTTTGCCGATTTTGAAGGTCGGGCAAAGTTTGATAGCTGGAATAAACTCCAGGGGAAATCTGGCGAAGATGCGAAGCAGGAATATATTTCTCTTGTCGAAAAACTAGAACAAGAAGTTGCCGAATAAAAACTTCATGCCATTCGATCTTTCCTTAATAGATCTAGTTGAACGCATCAAGTCAGGAGAACTCCGTGCAGAGGCAGTGATGGAGGCAGTTTATTCCCGGATTAATCAGTACAACTCTTCGTTGAATGTCTACCGTAGTCTTTTGCCGCGTGAAATTGCAATTTCTCGTGCACGTATAATAGACGAGGAAATTTCTTCCGGAAAGACCCTTGGCAAACTTGCAGGTATTCCGGTATCGATTAAAGACAATATCTGTATCAAAGATCCGGAGTTGAGCAATGCATGTGGTTCACAAATTCTGGGTGAATATCACTCTCCATACAATGCAACTGTAGTAGAGAAATTATTGCAGGAAGATGCAGTTATTATTGGAACTACGAATATGGACGAGTTCGCAATGGGGTCGTCCACAGAAAATTCTTTTTTCAGTCCGACCCGTAATCCGTGGGATACGGAACGTGTTCCGGGTGGAAGTAGTGGCGGTGCGGCGGTTTCTGTTGCTTCCGGAATGGCCTTGTTGGCTCTCGGTTCTGATACCGGAGGTTCGGTGCGCCAACCGGCTTCGATGTGCGGTGTTTCCGGATTAAAGCCATCTTACGGCACTGTTTCGCGTTACGGCCTGGTGGCTTTTGGTTCGTCTCTAGATCAAATCGGTTGCCTTGCACCCAGTGCTGCGGATTGCCGTTATGCCTTTTCAATCATTCACGGACACGATCCGCACGAAAGTACTTCTGCAAAAATAGAATTATCAGCGGCTCCAGATGTCGCAAAACTCTCCGGTTTGCGGGTTTGTCTTCCGGATGAATATGTAGCTGCAGAATCTTTTGATCCGGATGTTGTAGGGAGCGTTCATGAGTTAGAGGCACTGTTGCAGAAACACGGTGCAACGGTTGAACGGCGTTCACTGGATTTTCTGAAATATGTTATTCCAACTTATTACGTCCTCGCTTTTGCAGAAGCCAGTTCCAACCTGGGACGTTTCGACGGAATTCGTTACGGAATAAGGAAGCAGGATCAGCCATCCTTGAAATCACTATACACATCTACCAGGAAAAAGGGTTTTGGTGTGGAAGTAAAACGCAGAATCATGCTTGGAACATTTGTACTCAGTTCAGGTTATTATGATCAATATTATGGACGAGCTGTGCAGGTGAGGGCTTGGATGGAAAAACAAGTGGCATTGCTGTTTGAGGAATTTGATTTTATACTGGGACCAGTTTCTCCTTTTCCTGCATTCAAGTTAGGAGAAAAAAATGAAGATCCACTGGCAATGTACTTGGCAGATATTTGCAGTGTACTTGCAAACCTGACACGAACACCTGCAATCTCAATTCCTGGAAGACCAACCAGTGACGGATTACCAGTTGGGTTACAATTAATGGGCCGGCGTTTTGAAGATCATAACCTTTTAGCAACCGCATCTGCCATTCAAGAACTGACTGCATTTCATAAACTGCGACCAGAAAAAGTTTTTGCAACAAAACCATAAAACATGAAAAGTGGATTGCAAATCTGCAATCAAAGAATCTTAAATCTCAAACCTGAAACCTGACTGAATGCTTGATCTAAAAATAATCAGAAGCCAGCCTGAAGTAATTGCAGAGAATTGCCGAAAACGGAACGTTGACGTTGATATTGAAAAATTGTTAGCACTTGATGAGCAAGTACGGCAGATTACATCTGAAGTTGATTCTGTCAGACAACGACGGAATGACATCAGTAATAAAATGAAAGGCAAAATTCCACCTGAGGAACGTCAGCCTCTGATTGAAGAATCAAAAAACTTGCGTGAAGAAGAGTCGGAAAAAGATTCAATACTTCGAGAACTGCTTGAGCAGCGGCTTGATTTGCACAAGCAGGTTCCAAACTTGACACATCCAGAATCTCCGGAAGGTTTTACTGATGAAGAAAATGTTCCAATTCGGGAAGTTGGAACAAAACGCGAATTTGATTTTGAACCTAAGGACCATGTTGAGTTAATGGAAGCACTTGATTTGATTGACTTTGACGGAGGTGCAAAAGTTTCTGGACAAAAGTTTTACTACCTCAAAAATCAGGCTGTATTTTTGGAATTAGCTTTGGCCCAATATGCCCTGAGTTTGCTGCAAAAAGAAGGATTTACAGTACATATTACACCGGACTTGGCTCGGCATCAGATTTTGGACGGTATTGGATTTAATCCACGTGGTGCAGAAACACAGATTTATTCAGTAGAAGAATCGGATCTCTGTCTGATTGCGACTGCAGAAATAACTTTGGGCGGTTTGTTGATCGATCAGGTACTCCAACCGGAACAGTTACCGATTCTGTATGCAGGGCTTTCTCATTGTTACCGCACAGAAGCAGGTGCGGCCGGACGTGAATCACGAGGATTATACAGGGTACATCAGTTTTCTAAAATAGAAATGTTTGCCTTTACCCATCCAGATAAGTCTGAAGAAATGCATGAAAAAATGCGTGAAATTGAGGAACAAATTTACCAGGATTTGGAGATCCCATATCAGCTGGTGAATATTTGCGCTGGTGACCTTGGAGGACCAGCTTTTCGCAAGTATGATTTGGAAGCCTGGATGCCGGGGCGTGGCAAATGGGGCGAGGTGACATCCACTTCAAACTGTACAGATTATCAGTCACGTCGCATGAACATTCGCTTTAAAGACCCGGAAACAGGAAAAAACAGATTTGTCCATATGCTAAATGGAACTGCAATTGCGGTTTCCAGAACTTTGATTGCCCTCATAGAGAATGGTCAACAAAAAGACGGTTCAATTAAACTCCCGCGTTGTTTGAATATTAAGGATATTCCAGCACCTGCTTCCGGATAATAGTATTTTTGTCTTTCAATTGAGTTGTTTTAGTTTTAATGTATGCATTCTTAATAACCCTTTGCCCAAAAAAATAATATGAAAATACTCGCAATTTTAACAATTTTTATTATTTCTTCAACTTTTGTTTTTGGGGAATTGCCCATTGGGGAAATTCCACCAACAATTGTTCTAAAAGATGATTTAGGTGGAAGACTTGATGGTACTCAGTGGAGCAGTGAGGAATTGGTTTCCGGAAAAGTCCTTGTCCTTTTTTATGTCGATCCGGACGAATCTGATCTGAACAACCATGTAAGTGAAGCTCTCAAGGCAGAAAAATACCCTCCAGAAAATTATGGTTCTGTTGCAGTCATCAACATGGCAGCAACATGGCTTCCAAATTTTGCGATTAACATCAAACTGAAAAGCAAACAAGAGGAATATAAAACAACAGTCTATGTAAAAGACCTTGAAAAAACTCTTGTTCAAAAGTGGGGGTTAAGTGATGATAACAGTAACGTAGTGCTCTTCTCTAAAGATGGGAAAGTACTTTATAGTGTTGATGGTAAATTCACTGATACGCAGGTTAAGGAAATAGTAAAAACCGTTTGGGATAATTTGTAGTAGTGGAAGACTCAAAATTCGGTTGATTATTAATCAGTTTGACTTCGCAAATTTCTTTCGGGCCTGAACAGCAAGTTCGTCGCAGCGGTCATTTTCGGGATTCCCGGAATGACCTTTGACCCAATGCCATGAAACTTCATGCTTCTTACTGACTTCGAGCAGGCAAAGCCAGAGGTCTTTATTTGCAACAGGTTTTCTTGCTTTACTTTTCCAGCCGTTATTCTGCCAACTATTTAACCAGTTTTTCTCAAATGCATTTTTTAGATAACTGGAATCTGTGTAGAGTTTAACAACACATGATTTTTTTAAGGCTTCCAGGGCTTTGATGGCAGCAGTCATTTCCATACGGTTATTAGTAGAGTCAACTTCAGAGCCGGAAAGTTCGGTGCGGAGATTGTGTTCTTTGGAAATCAAAACTGCTCCCCAACCTCCAATTCCCGGATTAGGCGAGCAGGCACCATCGGTGTAAATTGTAACTGATGTTTTTAGCATTTTTTTGTGAATTTGTCTTTTGAAGAATCAAAGTATAACAGAAAGAACATCTGACTGCGATTTCAAACTGCATTTTTTTAGTAATTTCTGCTTGTTGAGTTTGTGGGGCAGATGAATATTGATTTTAAACAATTTGGAACATGGATCTATGTTGATCCGGATGAACAGAGTATAGAGCTTTTAGAAGAGACTCTTAATTTAGACATGCTTTGTGAATTATTACGTTGTGACTCTACTGATATGGAAGAGTTGGGAGAAGGAGCATCGCAGGAAAGACAGACAGAATGGGAATTTAATGAAAATCCATGTTGGGGTCCAATACTGATTGTCAAAATCGGAAAAGAAGATTCCAGGCTTGAAACCTGTGATGAGGATGACCTGGCAGTAATAGTGCCGCTGGTAAAATTTTTAGACTGACAAAAAAAGGAATAATTAGATATGAATGTTTCAACTTTTCGCGCATTGGTGGTCAGTAAAACTGACGAAAAAACTTTTACCCGTGAAATCACCGAGCGCTCAATCAGCGATCTTCCGGAAGGTGAGGTGCTCATCCGGGTACATTTTTCTTCACTGAATTATAAAGACGGGCTTTCATGCATTGGAAATCCAGGTGTAACTCGCAATTATCCTCACACGCCTGGAATAGACGCATCTGGAAAGGTTACAGAAAGTTCGGATTCGCAGTTCAAGACCGGTGATTCTGTGATTGTCACCAGTTATGATTTAGGTATGAATACCTCCGGAGGTTTTGGAGAATACATACGCGTTCCTGCTGATTGGGTGGTTCCACTTCCGGAAGGTCTTTCTTTCAAAGATGCAATGGTTTATGGTACAGCAGGTTTCACGGCTGCTCTTTCGGTTCATGCACTGCAAAAACACGGAGTGTCTCCGGAGCAGGGTGAAATCGTAGTGACCGGTTCAACAGGAGGTGTCGGGAGCATATCAGTAGCTCTATTGTCACATTTGGGATACAATGTTGTAGCAGCAACAGGAAAAACAAATGAAACAGAATATTTGAGCGGATTAGGTGCAAAAGAAATCATTCATCGAGATGAAGTAAAAGATGATTCAAATAAACCTTTGTTGAGAGAACGCTGGGCTGGAGCAATAGATACAGTTGGAGGTACTACTTTAGCTACGTTGCTTAAAGCGACAAAACGCGGAGGGGCAGTTGCGTCCACAGGGTTGGTTGATTCAGCTGATTTACCGACATCAGTTTTTCCGTTTATTTTACGCGGAGTGAGTTTGTTAGGTATTGATTCCGGATTTACCCCGACGAAACTGCGTCGGGAAATTTGGAACAAACTTGCAGGCGACTGGAAATTATCACAACTGGATCAGTTGAAAATTGATTGTAATCTGGAGGGACTGGATCCGGAAATTGACAAGATCCTTGCTGGTGGTCAGCGTGGACGTGTGGTGGTGGATCTGCAGTAGAATGACTGCCGTAATTTTAATACAAATCAGGAGATAATCATGAGTGATACGATTAAATATTTGCTTCCCGAAACTGAAATACCAAAAGACTGGGAGCCGCCTCCGCCAGTTCTGCATCCAGGTACACATGAACCGGTAGGTCCGGATGACCTTGCCCCACTGTTCCCGATGTCCTTGATTATGCAGGAAGTGTCTGGCGAACGCTATCTTGAAATTCCGGGACCGGTACGTGACATTTACAAACAGTGGAGGCCATCACCGATGTTCCGGGCAAGGCGCTTGGAAAAAGCACTCGATACACCAGCAAAAATTTATTACAAATACGAAGGTGTAAGTCCTGCTGGAAGTCACAAACCAAATACTGCTGTAGCACAGGCTTTCTATAATGCAGAAGCCGGAATCAAAAAAATTACTACAGAAACCGGAGCAGGACAATGGGGTTCAGCAATGGCATTTGCAGGTGCTTTTTTTGATATTGAAGTTCAGGTTTTCATGGTGAAAGTCAGTTACCAGCAAAAGCCTTATCGGCGTGCTTTAATGGAATCATATGGGGCTACCTGCATTGCATCACCTTCTGATACAACTCAATCAGGAAGAGCAATCTTAGAAAAAGATCCTGACTCTACCGGAAGTTTGGGTATTGCAATCTCGGAAGCAGTTGAACTTGCTGCTCAACGTGATGACACCAATTATTCTCTGGGCAGTGTTTTGAACCACGTTCTGATGCATCAAACTGTGATTGGTCAGGAAGCCATCAAGCAAATGGAAATGGCCGGAGATTATCCTGATGTAGTAATTGGCTGTGCAGGTGGTGGATCTAATTTTTCCGGTATTGCATTTCCATTTCTTGGAGAACAACTCAGGGGTGGTAAAAAGATCAGGACAGTTGCAGTTGAACCTGCAGCGTGTCCCAGTATGACACGTGGAAAGTATGCTTATGATTTTGGAGACACAGGAAATTTGACTCCATTAACAAAGATGTATACGCTTGGATCGTCGTTCATACCTCCGGGATTTCATGCTGGAGGATTACGCTATCACGGTATGGCTCCGCTGGTGAGTCATGCAAAAGAACTTGGATTGGTGGAGGCAGCAGCCTACCATCAAACTCCCTGTTTTGAAGCAGCTGTAACGTTTGCACGTTCTGAGGGGATTATTCCGGCTCCGGAATCCGCCCATGCTGTCAAAGGTGCGCTGGAAGAGGCAATGCGCTGCAAAAGAGAAGGTAAATCTGAAACAATTCTCTTCAATTTATCCGGACATGGACACTTTGATATGGCAGCCTATACGGAGTATTTTGCCGGTACACTGGAAGATAAAAACTACGATGAGCAGGCACTAAGTTCAGCATTGGAAAAGCTGCCGCCGGTTGCTGCATCCTAACCTTTTGCAAAGGGGCACTTTGGGGTTCTGTTAATCTCAAAGTGCCGTGTTTTTGAAATGTCCTCAACAAAATCCATATTTGATAATGCTAAACGTAAAATCCAAATTGAACAAACTGTCCGCGGCTTTTTGCAGTTGCTGGATGAAAATGAACTTGATTTGGAAGATGGACTTGTTGCCTGGAACATGTTAGGATTTACTATCTTTCAAGATACAT
>JYMV01031006.1_pt1 | contig 11387 bp, 12 predicted proteins | sample 338911 | NCBI WGS metagenome assembly JYMV01 (sample SAMN03354496, study PRJNA234377) | hydrothermal vent metagenome | biome: Deep sea; feature: Hydrothermal plumes at the Eastern Lau Spreading Center, Western Pacific Ocean; material: Seawater | place: Tonga | collected 2009 | depth 2000 m m
GCATGCGATGGTGAAAGTTCAAGTGGAAAGAGCACAGCCGCAAAGCTAATTTCTAAAAAGTATAAGCTTTTTTGCATGAATTCGGGACTATTATTTCGTTATGCAAGTAGCTTAATTATAAAGCATAAACCCAAAAAGATAATTCCCTTTCTCAGAAAAAAATTTATAAATTTAAATTATAAACATATAACTTGTCTTAATTTACATTCTCAAGAAATTAGCAATCACGTTGCTTTTTTAGCTAGACAAAAAAAAGTAAGGGAGATAATGAGAATTTTTCAGAAAAAAATTATAGGACAACATCATCAAATATGCTGTGAAGGCAGAGATCAGGCAAGTACGATTCTTAGAAAAAATCCACGTTACGATGTAGCTTTCTACTTCAAGTGCAATTTGAACACCGCAAGTTTACGAAGGTGGCGTGATTTAAAAAAGAAAATTCCATTAAAAGAAGTAAAAAAATCATTAAGAATTCGCACTCTACTTGATAAAAAAAGGCGACATAATCCCTTGAAAAAGGTAGCTGATGCTGTACTAATACGGACCGACATTTTAAACAAAAAGGCTGTGGTAGAAAAAATGTCAAAGAAAATTGATAGAAAATTATTACTAAAATATGGAAGAAATTTTAAAGCAAGACAAAAGTAAATCTCATAAAGAATTTGAGAAACTTCTTTCCAAAGATCTCGAAAACAGAAAATTCAAAGAAGGCGAAATAACAACTGGCACTGTAGAAGAAATTGGAAAAAAATTTGTTTTTATAGATTTAGGGCTTAAAAGTTCTGGTGCAATTCCGATCGAAGAATTTAAACTTACCAAAGAAATGGACAAAATTGAAATTGGATCAAAAGTTGATGTTCTATTAGAAAAAATTGAAAATAGAGACGGAGAAATTGTTGTAAGCAGGGAAAAAGCCAAAAGAGCAAAATCATGGAAAAAAATGGAAAAAGCTTTTGAAAATAAAGAAGAAGTTAAAGGTATTATTATTTCAAAATGTAAAGGGGGATTTGCTGTTAACGTTGACTCTTGTCTATGTTTTTTACCTGGATCTCAAGTAGATATTAGACCTTTAAAAAACTTCGACCATTTGATGAAAGTTCCTCAAACTTTTGAATGTGTAAAAATGGATAAAAAAAGGGGAAATATAGTTTTATCTAGACGAGCTATTATGGAGAAGATTAGAGACAAAGGCAGAAATGAGCTTATATCAAAATTAAAAGAAGGGGACGTAGTTCAAGGAATTGTAAAAAATCTTACTGACTGGGGTGTGTTTGTTAATTTAAATGGTCTTGATGCTCTTTTACATATTACAGATATATCTTGGAGCAGAATTAACAAGCCTTCAGAATTGCTTTCAATTGGACAATCGATAAAAGTGAAAATTACTAAAATTGAAACTGAAAAAAAGAAAATTAGTGTAAGTATGAAACATCTTACCGAGGATCCTTATTCAAAGATAATAAATAAATATGAAATAGGAAAAAAATACCCGGCAATAGTAACTAAAGTTCAGGATTATGGTTGTTTTGCAAAATTAGAAGAAGGATTGGAAGGATTAATTCATCAATCCGAATTATCATGGACTAAAATAAATATTCATCCTGGAAAAATATTATCGACATCTCAAAAAATAGAAGTTGTGCTTTTAGAAAAAGATATAGAAAAAAGAAGGCTTTCTTTAAGTTATAAAGATACAACAGTCAATCCTTGGAAAAAATTTACTCAAGATCATAAAGTAGGAGATAAGTTTGAAGGAACAGTAAAAAATATCACTGACTATGGAATATTCGTAACAATTAGGAATTCAGAATTAAATGGGATGATACATTATAAGGATTTAAGCTGGTCTGAGAAAGATTCAGAATTAGAAAAATATAAAAAAAATCAAATAGTTAAATTTAAAATTTTAGAAATAAACCAAGAGAATGAAAAAATAAGACTAGGTGTTAAACAACTAACTGAAGACCCTTTTGACTTTTTTATAAACAAAAAATTAGGGGATATTGTAACTTCAATTGTTGATAGCTCTTCAAAAAATGGAATTTATGTTCAAGTTGGAAACAAAAATTTACCAATTTTTATTAAACAAAATAATCTAGCAAAAGAAATTAAAAATGCACGTCCTTCAAGATTTACAAGAGGAGACAAGATAGATGCAATGATTATTGAGCTAAATAAGAGTAAGAAGATAGCAACATTATCCATTAAAGCCCTAGAGGAAAAACAAACTGAAGAAGCTGTAAAAAAATATGGGTCTAAAGACTCTGGCGGAGTACTGGGTGAAATACTTGGCCCTCTTATTAAAAAAAAAAGTAAAAAATAATTTTATAATAAACTTATGGTTAGATCAGAATTGTTGCAAAAAATGTGCAATCTCCATCCCAATATTTTTTCAAGGGATATGGAAAAAATTTTTGAAATTATTTTTCTTGAGTTTACAAAAGCTTTTTGTAGAGATGAAAATATAGAAATTCGAGGATTTGGAACTTATAAAATTGCAAAAAGAAAACCTAGGATAGGTAGAAACCCAAAAAATTCCCAATTAGTTCAAATACCTGAAAAAAGAGCGATTAAATGGAAAATGAGTAAAATCTTTTTTAATCGCTTAAACAAAAATTTTACCTAGAGTAAAATATCTGATACTTATTAAAATATAATTTTAAATCAGTGAATAGAATTATTTTTGCTTTAGACACAACGAACTTGGATAAAGCAATCGATATTGCCCAAAAAATAAAGAATAAAATTTTTACCATTAAACTGGGATTAGAATTTTTTAACGCTCACGGAAAAGAAGGAGTTAAAAAATTTAATGAAATAGGAATAACTAATTTAATGTTAGACCTAAAACTAAAAGACATTCCCGAAACAGTTTATAAAGCAATTAAAGCATTGGATAATATCCAGTTCGGATTTTTAACTATTCATGGTCAAGGTGGTAAATCAATGATTGATAAGGCTAAAAAAGCCGCTGATGAAATTAAATCTCGACCCAAGATTATGATGGTAACAATTTTAACGACTCTAAATGATGAAGATTTAAAAACTATAGGAAGTAATAGCACTGTGAATGAACAAGTTGAAAAACTAGCAACATTGGCAAAGGAAACTAGCGTGGGCATAGTATGTTCGGGACGCGAAGCAAAAAATGTAAGAAAAATTATAGGTCCCGATCTTTTAATTTTTACTCCGGGCATACGTATGAACAAAGATAATAAGGATGATCAGCAACGTGTTTGCACCCCCATGGAAAGTATAAAAAACGGCTCTGATAAAATAATTATGGGAAGAAGCTTGATAAAAGGAAATATTGAAGAAAACTTAAATCAAGTAGAATAAAGTTAAAAATCTGCGGCATAAACTCCAAAAATATAATCCAAACAATTGTTAAAAAAGGGGGGTGTCAATATTTAGGATTTATTTTTTATCCTCCTTCTCCAAGAAATTTATCGATCGAAGAATCTAAAAAACTTACTTCAATTGTACCTAATCATATTAAGAAAGTTGCGGTTTTAGTAAAACCAGAAAATAGTTTTGTTGAAAAAATTAAAGATCAATTTGATTATCTTCAGGTATATGAAACTTCTCCATCGAAAAGCAAAGCATTAAAACTAATATCTGACAAAAAAATTATTCAAGCTATTAAAGTAAAAAAAAAAGAAGATATAAATTTATATAAACAATACATAGGTATTGCAGATGAGTTTCTATTTGATTCTTCCGCTATGGAAAAAAGTTCTATTTTTGATTGGAGTTACTTAAAAAATATTGAAATTCATGAATGGTTTCTCGCTGGTGGAATCAATATAAATAATCTTGAAAATGCATCGAAAATTTCAAAAAAAATTGATATTTCTTCAAGTTTGGAGGATAATCCTGGAGTAAAATCTTCTAAAAAGGTTTCTGATTTTTTGCTGAAGGTAAAAAAATTATGATGAAATTAAAAAAAGGTAAACTTTTAATTGACCAACATAATAAAAATTATCTATACGGTGGAAAATTCGGAGGTAATTATGTTCCAGAAACCTTAAAAAAACCAATTGAAGATCTAGCTAATCTTTTTGAAAAACTACGCCACGACAAGAAATTTTTAAATGATAGAAATTATTATTTTAAAAATTATGTAGGGGCTCCAACTCCTTTTTTTAAATTAAAAAATCTAACTAAACATTTAGGTGGTGCTCAAATTTGGTGTAAGCAAGTCTCGCAAGCCAATGGCGGAGCTCACAAAATCTATAATGCTACGGTTCATGCGCTAATATGTAAAAGAGCTAAAAAAAAATACATAATTGGAGACACAGGCGCAGGATATGCTGGCAAAATGCTAAGTATGGCTGCGAAAAAATTCGGACTTAAGTGTAAAATATTTATGGGGACCAAAGATATTGTGCGCCAAGCAGTTAACTGTCGTGCCATGAGAAAAAATGGAGCTGAAATTGTTCCTGTAGATTCGGGAAGTAAAACTCTTGTTGATGCCGTTAGTGAGTGTATGAGATATTGGGTTTCCAATTGTGATACAACACATATGTGCGTGGGTTCAACTGTTGGACCTAATATATTCATTAAAATTTGCGCGTGGAGTACTGCACAAATTTCTAGAGAGCTAATGGTTCAAGTAAAAAAAGAATTTGGGAAAGTTCCAAAAAAATTAAAGTTAATTAATTGCGTGGGAGGAGGATCGTCTGCAATGGGTTTCTGGAATGAATTTGTAGATTATGACAAAAATCAAGTTGAACTTATTGGCGTTGAAGCTGGTGGTCCAAAAAATAGTAAAAGGCATGCTGCCCCATTAACCAACGGAGCTAAAATTGGTATTTTGCATGGGGCAATTCAATATGTAATTCAAGATGCTGAAGGTCAAATAGAGGAAACAGAATCCATCAGCGCAGGTCTAGATTATCCAGGAGTTTCTCCATTACATTGTCTTCTAAAAGATTCAAAAAGAGCCAGATATACGTCTGCAACTGATGAGGAAGCTCTTCAAGCTTTTAAATTAGTTTCAAGATTAGAGAAAGTTAGACCATCATTGGAACCTGCTCACGCATTTGCTGAAGCTATTAAAATAGCTCCAAGATTAAGTGAAGATACTATTATCGCAGTAGATAGTTGTGGTGATGCTAAAAAAGATATGAAAATTATAAAAGAAAGATTGGGACGTAATTTATGAAACCTTCAAATATAGCTTCAGCATTCAAAAAATGTAGACAAGAACATAGGCCAGCTCTTCTAACCTACACAGTTTCAGGAGATCCCAACAAAAAAAAATTTTTTGAAATCCTAAAAGCCATTTCTTCACATGCAGATATTTGTGAAATTGGAGTTGGACATAATTGCAATACAGGTGATGGAAAACAAATTCAAAATAGCACATATTGCAATGGTAAAAAGATTTAAAAGAACCAAAAATGCCAAACCTTGTATACTTATGGGTTACTATAATTCGGTCGTTCAATATGGTGAAAATCGATTTATTAAAAAATGCAAGCAAGTAGGAGTTGACGGGCTAATTGTTGTTGATCTACCGTGGCCAGAAAATAAAAACTTTTCAAAAAAATGTAAAAAAAATTCTATTAATTTTGTACAGCTTATTTCTCCTACTACATCTAAGTATAGAATGAAAAGAATTATAAATGATTCTCATGATATGATTTATTATATCAGCATGTTATCAACCACTGGAGGTAAGCTTAAAGTCTCTCCAAGTGAAATTTTAAAAAATTATAATAGAATTAAAAAAATAAATAAGTCCAAAAATTTGGTTATTGGCTTTGGAATTACAGATAAAACCATTTCATCGTTAAAAAAAGCCGACGGTCTAGTAGTCGGTAGCGCATTATGTAAGGAAATATCAGAATCAATTAAAAAAAAACAAAATCCTGTCACAAAGGTAGGTAATATGGTAAAAAGATTAAGAACAAAATTATCATGAATTGGATCAGTAATTTTAAAAAAATTAAGATTAAAGTAAAAAAAATCTTTAAAAAACAACCTGCTGGACAACAGGAATCGGATTGGAAAAGTTGCCCGCAATGTAAAAAGATTTCTTATCTTCCTGATTTAATTGCAAACTCTTATATATGTGATTGTAGTTTTCATTTTGATATTCCCCCAAAACTACGTTTAGATAACTTATTTGACTCTGATTATGAAATTATAGAATCCCCAGGAAATATTAATCCTGATCCTTTAAATTTTGAAGTCAAAGATGCTGCACGAGAAGGATACAAATATATAGATAAAATTAAAAAATACAGAAAAACTACTGGACAGCAAACTGCGTTAATGTGTGCTTCAGGAAATATTTCTAACTTAAGTGCTGTTGTAGTTTGTTTTAATCCAAAATTTGGTGGGGGACGCTTTGGTCCAGCTGAGAATGAACACTTTTCAAAAGCCGCTACTTTTGCGATTCAAAAAAAAGTCGATATGTGGATTGTTATATACCAAAGTTCAGGAATTGATGTGCATTCTGGAATAACGGGCTTAAGTTCGATGGTCAAAAGTATAATTGCAATGAAAGAAATAAAAAAAGCAGGAATTCCAACTTTCGCAATTGCTGCTAGAGCTGTTGCTGGAGGAACTTATGCTTCAAATTTTTTTATGCATGATTTTATTATTATAGAATCCAAGTGCGTTGAAAATATACTCTTCTCAGGAAAAAGGGTTACCGCTAATATTTTAAAAGAAACAGATCAAATTCCTGATGACTTTGGTACTGGACCGGGTGTAATGAAATCAGGTTTAGCTGATATTACTCTTGAAAATAGAAAAGAATTAAAAGGCACTATTATCAAGTTAGCTAATATAATTTTAAAAAAAGAAGTGCTAAAAATAAAAAATGTAGAAGAAGCTCATGAAAATCCAGAAGATTTTAAAAAGACTGCTTCAACTACATCCTAAAAGCGAACCTAGTACACTCATTCGTATCAAAAGATTATTAAGAGATCTTGATTCACCAGAGGACAAAATCAATAATGTAGTCCAGGTAGTAGGCACAAATGGAAAACATAGTTTTTGTGTCACGTTAAGAGAAATTATTGAAAAAGCGGGCTACACATGTAATTTAAATATCAGTCCATCCTTGCGAAAATTCAATGAAAGATATTACTTTTCTGGAAAATATATTTCGGATGAAGAGTTATATAACTTGCTCGTTGAAATAGAACAAATAAATAATAATCAAAGTATCTCTTTTCACGAAATCATTACGGCAGCCTGGATTTTGCATGCCTCTCGAAACAAAAGTGATGTCAATATCATAGAGGCAGGAGCTTTGTTTCGACTAGATTCATCGAATGTATTTCGAAAAAATCTTTGTTCTGTGATCATGCCAATAGGTATCGATCATCGGGATTTTCTAAAAGAAGGAACTATTGATGAAATTACTTATGAAAAATGCTCACATTTATTAGGAGGATCTAAAATTATTATTTCAGAGCAAAAAAGCAATGTACTAGAGAAAATCAAAAAGGATATTTTTAAAAATTCATCAAAAAAATTTATTTTTGGTGAAGATTACGATTATAAAAAAAATATTAATGGATTTATTTATAAAGATAAAATAGGCAAAATGAATTTGCCTCTACCCAATTTATCAGGTGATTTCCAAATCAGCAATGTTTCTACCGCAATTGCTGCTGCAAGAAATCTTGATCAATTCAAAATAACCGAGTCTCATATTAGAGAAGCTATAACGAAAGTAAGAAGCGAGGGAAGATTGCAAAGTATTACTCAAGGAAAACTTAGAAAATATGTCTCTGAAAATAATAAAATTATAATTGATGGCGCCCATAATCCTTTGGCAGCTTCTGTAGTAAAGAAATATTTTGAAACCTTAAATACGGGAAGGAAAATCTTTATGATTCTTGGAATGATGGCAAACAAGGAGCATAAAGAATTCATTCAAACCTTTAAAGATAAAGTTCATTCAATAATTGCTTTGGACATACCCAATCAAATAAATTTTATTGAAAAAGAAAAGTTATCAAAAATTGCTCAGTCTTGTGGCGTTCCCTCAAAAACAGAAAGCTCTATTGAGGAAGCTTTAAAAGATATTGCAACGGAAAACGAAAATGCAATTATTCTCTGTACTGGAAGTTTATATTTTGCTGGAGAGATATTAAATTTAAATTAAATATTTTCTTTAATCCAAGAAACAATATTTGATTTTGTGGTAACACCAACTTTGGTTGCTTTGAGCTCTCCATTTTTAAAAAGTAACATCGTTGGTATTCCTCGAATACCATACCTCGTGGGCTGGTTAGGATGTTCGTCAATATTATGTTTAGCGACAATAACTTGATCACCCATCTCATTAGAAATTTCTTCAAGAATTGGGCCAACTTGTTTACAAGGACCACACCACTCTGCCCAAAAATCTACTAATGTCAGTTTATCAGCTTTCAAAACCTCCGTTCCAAAATTCTCGTCAGTGACATTTTTGGTAGCCATAAGATAATTTCAATCTAATAATATTTTATTCAATGTCAACTAGCCTTTTGATACATTTTTTCCATCTCTTCAATATATGAATTAATCTCCTCAAGCGCTTTCAGTTTATCTTTGTCATCCTTAAATTTATTTCTTAATGTATCAATTTCTGAATAGGTCCTTGGAATAGTATTCCAATTCTCTTCATTCGAACTTAGGATTCTTGAGGCAATTTCTGTGTGGATTGTATTATATTCATCTTTTGGCAATGATTGAGGGCTTTCTTCATAAAGTATTTTTTTTCCAAAATATCTCAATCGTTCATCCTTAAATTTTTGTATAATTGAAAACTTATCTTTCCAGTCAGCTTTATGAAATTCTGGCATAATTGCGTTATCTTTGCCTGTTATAAATTTTTTGTATATCGACTCTTCTGGATAGATGTCTAATTGTGAATCCAAATCCTGCTTTTCTCTTGCATCATCATCTAAAATTGAACTAACTTTATTAGCAAAATTTTTGTTTTCTTGGATTAATTTAGCTCTCTGCTTTAATTTGGAAATGCCAAGTTGTTTGTAATTGTCAAAATTAATGCCATAACTAGGATTCATAATTATTGGATGTTTTTTATGTTTAATGGTCCTGATCACTCTTGGTTTTTTATCTAGCAATTCTTTTTTTAATTCCTGCATTGACAGATTCAAATAGTAAGAAGGGTCAGCTTTAAGATCAAAACACATCGGATAACCCCATTGAGGATGCTGACAAACAAAAGTTAATATAAAAGGAATCGATTTGCCATAGTAAAAAAAATCGGTACAGAATAGCAACTCATCTTTAATAAGTTGAAAGCTTTTATCTTTATTAGTTGTCATTAAACTTGCTCTCCAAACATTGGATGCGTTTTTACTTAAGAGTTTTGCGATTTCAATAGTTGCTAAGACATCTCCTATTGCTGAGTGTGCGTTGTTATGTTTAATATTATTCATTGGAGCCAACTTCGCCAACTTGAAAATTGGATTCTTTTTGTCGCTAATTGGAGTTTTAATACAATCGGGATAGTAAAGATGTGCTGCTCGCGCCAAACTATATAGATCTCCCCTTTCATTTCCGTTTGTGACGGTCAAATAGGGATACTCAAGGTTTTTGAATAAGGTTCTTCTTAAAAATTCTTCATCAAAATTTATGGAATTATAGCCGATAAAAATTGAATTTTTCCATTGATTAAATTTATCCATCATTTGCCTTACCATTTGATAATGAGATAAGTTTGTTTCTTTCAAAATCTTTGGGGTAGTTTTATTCACCAGTAAAGCCATGGCTTCGGGAACAACGCCCGGACTTAATTTGCAACGCCCTTCATACCGGTCCAATTCCTGAAAATCATCGTTAACGAGTATTGCGGCTGCTTGGATTATTTGACCATAGGAAACATTTGAAGAGCATGTTTCAAAATCATAAAAAACCAAATTTGGCATTGAGTATTACTTATTTAATACTTTGACCTTGTCAACCTCTTCTTTGGTTGCTTTTTCAACTTGATCGGGATCTTTGATATTTTCTAACGTCCTCGTAATGGATCTAGCATCTCTACCAAAATCGTCAGTGTGGCTTAATGCTTCCTCCAAAATTTTTCTAAGGCTGACAATTCCATCAAAATGTTTATTAAATCTAGAAGAGATGGTTCTTAAATCATCATAAATTTGTGTTGCATGTTTTTGTACTTTTAAAGTCTGGAAACCCATGTGTAATGACTGCAAGTAAGCTGAAAGGGTATTAGGCCCTGAAATTGTAATTTTATGCTTTCTCATCAATTCTTGTGTTAATAATTCTTTGGTACTTGGGTCTCGATAGCTAGTGAGTTCAGAAAATAAGCTTTCTGTAGGTGCATAAACGATTGCAAAATCTGTAGTCTTTGGTGGAACAATATATTTTTCATTAACTTTTTTAGCTTTAGCTCTAAAGGCGCTTGCTAATTTATCTCTGGCATCCGCTATGGCTTTTTTATCTTTTGCCTCTTCAGCATCGCTAATGGCCTGAAATTTTTCAACCGGCCAATGTGAATCAATTGGAACTAAGACACCGCCTTGCAGTTTTACGGCAAACTCCACATTCTCGCCCGTATCCTCTTTCATTTTTACATTGGTAATGTATTGAGAGGCCGGCAATAAATCCTTAAGTATAGAGGCCAAACTAAACTCGGCCAGCGTGCCATACTTTTTAACACCTGCCAAAATTTTACTAAAACTCGCCTGGCTTTTATTCAAATCCTCAACTTGCTTGTTAAAGACCCCTACTTTCTCATCAACTTTAGTGAGTGCACTTGTCATATCCCGGGTCACATCTTTTGACAAATTATTAAAGGATGTGGACATGTTATTAATGGAATTATTCAATGATTCTTTTAAAGTGTTCATTTCATTGATAGCTTTATCCTCATCTTTTTTCTTTCTTCTATTAATCAAAAGATAAATATCGATAGCAAGGACAGCGATAAGGAGAACGATGAGAGCTGAAGCTATATATAAAAGTGAGTCTGGCATAGTATTACTCTTATAACCGCATTTTTTGGGTTTTAAACAACAAAAACTAAATTATTTCAAAATACAAATATTGCGGGTATTATTTAATTATAAATGCCAAAAAAAACATGAAAAAGAACCAAAAAAAAATGAAAAAAATAAAAAAGACAACGTTATAGATTTTCTTAGATATTTAAAAAAAAAGAGAGACGAAGAGCAATTTGAAGAAGAGATACAGGATCCCTTTTAATTAACTTTATTCATCAGTTTTAAATTTACTTTGTTGTATTACCCATACTGTAACAATGGGTATGCATAAAGTCATAACGGTCACAATAATCAATAACAAACCAAGCTCTGAATAATCTGCTGTACTCAAGATAGCATCTGTAACCTTATCTTTAACGGCTCTTGTAATAATAAATATTTCGTTCAAAT
>JYMV01028737.1_pt1 | contig 11386 bp, 2 predicted proteins | sample 338911 | NCBI WGS metagenome assembly JYMV01 (sample SAMN03354496, study PRJNA234377) | hydrothermal vent metagenome | biome: Deep sea; feature: Hydrothermal plumes at the Eastern Lau Spreading Center, Western Pacific Ocean; material: Seawater | place: Tonga | collected 2009 | depth 2000 m m
GACTTTAACAAATAAAATAATTTCAGGAACTTTTTCAGGTTCTCACACAGGTTCTTTTACAGGTTCATTTGCCGGCGATGGCAGTGGACTTACAGGGGTGACTGCTGAATGGGACGGCACTCACGTTGGAGATGCCCAGATAACAGGAACTCTATTCGTAACCGAAGGAGTTGAAGCACAATCCTTTACAGGATCTTTGCTTGGGGATGTTGTAGGAAATCTAACAGGCAACGTTTTAGGCACAGCATCTTTTGCAGATGAAGCGGCAAAAGTATCAAGTGCTCTTACTGACGGCACGGGAATAACTGATTTTACATATGACGGATCATCCCCAGCAACTGTCTCAATTGACGAAAGTATTGTTGTTACCCTAACAGGATCTCAAACACTAACCAACAAGATTATCTCTGGAACATTCAGTGGATCTCATACCGGCTCATTTACCGGATCATTCGCAGGCGATGGATCTGGACTAACAGGATTAACGGGTACCGTTTCATCACCTCTTACCGGAGCATTTGGTATTGTACCGTTTACTTATGATGGATCTTCTACTGCGGATGTCGCTGTTGACGATACAGTGATTGTAACCCTGACGGGATCGCAAACCATCACTAACAAGATTATTTCGGGCACCTTCAGTGGTTCCCACACTGGTTCATTTACTGGTTCTTTTGCCGGCGATGGTAGCGGCCTGACGGGAGTCACCTCTGTAGATACTCTAGACGATGTAACTACAAGAGGAAGCACAACATCCAATAGTATTACCATAGGATCTTTCCTCTCAAATGGCGATAGTGTAATCTCAGGCAACTTAGATATAACTAACGTCCTCACTGCGAGAGAGTTCCATACTCAAATAATTTCGTCTTCCATCATCTATGATTCTGGATCAACTAAATTCGGAGACTCGGCAGATGATTTCCATCAGTTTACAGGTTCTATCGGACTCGTAAGCGGCAATGTCGTTGCGCCTTCTTTTACAGGATCCTTTTTGGGAGACTTGGTAGGAACTGCTTCTTTTGCGACAGAGGCAGACAAAGTAACCAATGCTCTTGTGGATGGAACCGGGATAACTGATTTCACCTACGATGGCAGCTCGCCAGCAACTGTATCAATTGACCAAAGTATTGTTGTGACACTAACTGGTTCGCAAACACTTACAAACAAAATTATAACTGGATCTTTTTCTGGTTCGTTTACGGGAAGTTTTCTTGGTGACGGAAGCGGATTAACTAATATTACTGCTTCCGAGATTACAGCCGCTGGTAGTGACTGGGAAGTCCAATATAATGTTGGCAACGATCTGACAGCAAGTTCCAACTTCACTTTTGTAAGTGCTAGTTCTTTGCAGTTGACTGGGAGTTTGTTCATTAGTGGTACAGGTGCCGCCCTAAGCACTGACCGGATTATTGAACTCAAAACCAGCACTGGTGTTACCTCATTCTACATAGACGAACAAGGTCAAGTAGTTGCAAGAGGTGGACAAACAGGAATTGGTTCGGTTGTTTTCCAGGCAGGTACCCCCGGAGATGCACTTTTTGTTATTAAGTCAGGTGGCGCACTCGTCGGCAACGTTATGGGTACTAACTTCTTGCACAGGATAGGATCTACGGACACACTCCCCCTCGGCAACATTCCCAATAGACCAGTTTATACCAGAGTTAACGATGATGATACGGGGATAACTTTTCCAGATTATGATACAGTAGCATTGACTGCCGCTGAAAAAGATATTCTAATAGTTACTACGTCATCGCTAGGAACCCCGCAGGTTAATATATCAGGAAATGTAGAAGTAAGTGGTAATGTATCACCCGTCACGCGCTTCTCTCATAATCTTGGTTCTCCATTCAAACCTTGGAACACACTTTATGTAGGCCATAGCTCTATTCATTTTGTTTCAGGCACGACTGATGTAGGGACGTTGGCTGTTGATAGTAATAGCGTTCTTATTTACACCGGCTCTACTGATTTTGGAGCTTTTACTTCAGACAGCCACACTTTTACTGGTTCTATTTTACAAACTGGGTCTGGTGCAACATCTATTTTTATTGATGATATTGAAATAACCGGAAGTCTAAGAGTAACTGGAGACATTACAGGATCTAACGTTTCTGCTTCTTTCTTTTTCGGAGATGGAAGCAACTTAACAAATGTTGGCGGGAATCCAGGCGGAAACGACCAAAGCGTTCAGTTCAATTCGGGAAGCACCTTTTCTGGGTCGGACAACTTTACATTCGATTATAATACGAACACCTTAACACTGACGGGGACATTCGATATATCCGGTTCAGGCGACGGCGCTGTAGAAATAACTGGCACATTAGACGTTCTCGGCAATGTGTCTGCTTCAGGATTTTATGGTGACCTGATAGGAACTGCAAGTGAGGCGTCCAAGGTAACAAACGCACTTTCCGATGGAACGGGCATAACTACCTTCACCTACGATGGCTCATCTGCCGAAACCGTATCAATTGACCAAAGTATTGTTGTTACTCTAACAGGATCACAAACACTAACCAATAAGATTATTTCAGGAACATTTAGCGGCTCGCACACAGGTTCTTTCACTGGCTCGTTTGCTGGTGATGGATCGGGACTAACTGGGATTTCGACCGGATCTGCTACGGTTCCTGGCGGAGTTGACCAAAACATCCAATTCAATTCTGGAAGCACCTTCTCCGGCTCTGACAATCTAAACTTTGATTATGGCACTAACACTTTAACGCTGACTGGTACTCTGGAAGTATCAGGTTCTGGTGCTGGTGCAGTAGAAATAACCGGGACATTGGATGTCTTGGGCAACGTTTCAGCATCAGGTTTCTATGGAGATTTAATAGGCACATCTAGTGAAGCAAGCAAAGTCACAAATGCATTGGTCGAGGGAACGGGGATAACTGACTTTACATACGACGGATCATCTCCCGCAACCGTATCAATTGACCAAAGTATTGTTGTTACACTAACTGGTTCTCAGACGCTAACTAACAAGATCATCTCAGGCACATTCAGCGGTTCACATACTGGATCATTTACTGGATCCTTTATTGGAGATGGTAGCGGACTAACTGGAATAAATACTGGATCTGGAACGCCAGGAGGAAACGATAAGAGCGTTCAGTTTAATTCGGGAAGTACATTTTCTGGTTCTGATAACTTCACATTTGATTATGACGACAACACTCTAACATTAACTGGCTCCTTGGAGATATCAGGATCTGGAGCAGGTGCGGTAGAAATAACTGGAACTTTGGATGTCCTTGGCAATGTATCTGCTTCGGGATTTTATGGTGATTTGTTTGGTACCGCAAGCGAAGCGAGCAAAGTCACAAATGCATTGGTCGATGGAACGGGGATAACTGACTTTACATATGACGGATCATCTCCCGCAACCGTATCAATTGATGAGAGCATAGTGGTGACTCTGACTGGTTCGCAAACACTTACAAATAAAATCATCTCAGGCACATTTAGTGGGTCACACACTGGATCGTTCACAGGTTCTTTTATCGGGGACGGAAGCGGACTAACTGGAATAAATACTGGTTCAGGAACCCCAGGTGGTAACGACAAGAGTGTGCAGTTTAACTCTGGCAGCACTTTCTCGGGTTCTGATAACTTTACATTTGATTACGATACCAATACTTTGTCATTGACAGGCGGACTTGATGTCGCTGGTGATATACTCGTGAGTGGCGCTGCCCCACAAATAACACTGCAATCCGTTCCAGCATCATCAACCTCTTTTACCATACGTGTAGAATCTGATAACTCAGTTTCCTTCCTCTCAAGCATTGGTACGTGGTTTAAAGCAGGTCCAACCAATATTATAGACTTTTCACCAAACCAACTCAAAACACTGGATAGGGGAATGATAGTCAAGACGACATCGAGTCTTAGTGGCGTCGCAGATCACTTGGTGGTTAACCCGGAACCTTCCAGTGGCCCACTTCCGTATACATCTTCTCTTGTTGTCGCATCCACAACTGGATATACTGGATTAAATATGAAAGGGACACAGCCGCAATATCAATTGGATGTTGCTGGTGATGCGAGAATAACTGGATCTCTATATGTCACAGGGGCAATTGATGCAGGGTCTATTACAGGTTCTTTCTTGGGGGATTTGGTAGGAACTGCTAGCGAAGCGAGCCAAGTAACAAATGCCCTCTCTGATGGAACGGGCATAACGACATTTACTTATGATGGGAGTTCGTTGGCAACTGTTTCTATAGATCAATCTATTGTTGTTACCTTGACGGGATCACAAACTCTCACAAATAAAATCATCTCCGGAACTTTTAGTGGATCTCATACTGGTTCTTTTACTGGATCGTTCGCGGGAGATGGTAGTGGATTGACTGGACTGCCGACAGGTTCCGCAACAACACCAGGAGGAGTCGATCAGAACATTCAGTTTAATTCGGGCAGCACTTTCTCTGGCTCTGATAACCTAAACTTTGATTATGACAACAACATACTGACTTTAACGGGCACACTAGAAGTATCCGGTACTGGAGCAGGCGCCGTTGAAATAACTGGCACACTAGATGTTCTCGGTAACGTTTCCGCTTCCGGGTTTTATGGTGATTTGTTCGGTACGGCTAGCGAAGCAAGCAGCGTAACAAATGCCCTTTCAGATGGAACAGGCATTACAACTTTTACTTATGATGGATCCTCTGCGGAAACTGTATCAATAGACAGCACGGTGGTAACCCTCGCTGGAGTTCAGACACTCACTAACAAAATAATAACAGGTTCTTTTAGCGGATCTCACACTGGATCTTTCACGGGATCGTTTGCTGGCGATGGATCAGGTCTTACAGGCGTTACTGCCGAGTGGGACGGAACACATGTTGGTGATGCTCAAATAACTGGCACCCTATATGTGACAGAAGGTGTCGAGGCACAGTCGTTTACTGGCTCTTTGTTGGGCGATGTTGTTGGCAATCTGACAGGAAATGTGTTAGGAGATTTAGTAGGTGATGTAACGGGCAACCTACTTGGAACTGCCTCTTTTGCAGATGAAGCAGTAAAAGTATCTAATGCCCTTACCGCTTCTTATGGCATCGTCCCCTTCACATATGATGGATCATCTACTGCACATGTCGGTGTTGACACATCACTGATAGTGACTCTCACTGGTTCTCAAACTCTTACAAATAAGATTATATCAGGAACATTCAGTGGATCCCATACCGGATCTTTTACTGGTTCGTTTGCCGGCGACGGATCTGGATTGACTGGTGTGACAGCTGTTGCCACTCCTGGCGGAGTCGATCAAAATATACAGTTTAATTCTGGAAGCACATTCTCTGGTTCTGATAATCTAAATTTTGATTATGACACCAATACGCTGACTCTAACAGGCACGTTGGAAGTTTCAGGTTCTGGCGCAGGAGCAGTAGAAATAACTGGGACATTAGATGTTCTTGGTAATGTTTCTGCTTCTGGGTTTTACGGTGATCTAATAGGAACTGCTTCTTACGCCACAGAAGCAGGCAAAGTAACCAACGCTCTCACAGGTGGCCACGGTATTGAAACATTTACTTATGACGGATCAGCAACTGCAACAGTAATACTAGATTCTGGAAGTGTGGCGTTAATAGACGGCACAGGAAAACATACATATCATACTACCATTTCGGGAGCGGTAGCAGCATCTACTTCTGGCAATACTGTAAGAGTCGGACCAGGAACATACACAGAAACCACTCCCATTGACGTTCCATCTGGCGTATCGGTTATCGGAGACGCCGGCTGGCAAGTAACTACAGTTGAGGGATCGTCTGCTACGGGAACTAGGTTTGCGCTATCAGACGCTTCTTTATTGAAAGATTTTAAGATTGAGATACCAACTGATTCTGGGTCGTATGCTGCTTCTTTTAGCGGAAGTGGGGGACAGGTAGCTTCTATAAACTTCTTGTCGTTTTATGGATCAACTGGGGCATCAGGATCGGGTTACGGACAAATAGGACCAGGAAAAACCATTGGATTGGAGATGAGGTATAGCACAGGTGATTGCGATGCTATTTTAGAAGTGCTTGATGGTATCTTGGCGGTTGAAGGAGTACATGTACCAAACTCTGCTGGATCTGTTAATGCTGGCGTTAGAGCGACTGGGCCCGCTCATCCTAGGCATCCCGGAAAGGGAAGATTTCAAGGCGTTGATATTAATATGGGCGCCACCAATGTGGAAGATGCTATTCAGGTTAATGACACAGCTACTGTCGTTATGTTGGGAGCAAACTTATTTAATGTTCAGAACTCATTTCACCTAACATCCAACTCTGGATCTTTAACTGTTACGTCTGGATTATCAGATCCAGCAGTCAATGATTTGAAGGTGGATGCTGGACTTACTGGTGACGCTTCTATTACAAGATTGACGGCCCATATGAATGGAAAATTTAATATTCCATCTACTTGGATACCATCTGACCACGCTTGGACATTTTTTACAAAGGAAACAGATAAATCCTCAACATCTTTTCAGGTGTGGGGAGCAAATCTTGTTGTTGGGCACCCAGAAAGAGGTGGTGAATTTCAAGCAGGAAGAGGCGCCGCCTATGCTACTGGATTTAAGGTACTAACAACGGATGCTACTGCTGGTTCAGTTTCTGATGGTGCCAACTTTATTGATATAACAACAGAAGCATCAACTAAAGCAGGAAGCACTTTTACTTTTCAAACTCAATCTGTTGGAACTTCTATTTTGTGGACACCCACAAGAACAGACGCCGAGGACGTTCCTCTAAAGCACTACACCATTAAAATGAACACAGATACTGGAGATATTAGTGGAAGTTACGTTTTTGAAATTTGGGATGGTAGTGCTTGGACATCGCACGGAGTGCAGGCAACTCAAATAACGAATACATATAGATACGCTAACGAAGTATTCAAGAGATCTAACAGCGTAGAACATATAAGGATTGGCATAACTGAAGATACCTCTTGGTCGCTTAAAACAATAGATAGCACTAGTGGATATTGGATGAGAACTAGAACAACTGCTATTGGTTCTTCTTTACCTGTTTTCGAACAACTAAACCCTGTTCCCTCGCACTTTATGATTAACGAAAAGGGACAAAGATTGTCTCAAGGATTGGCGCTTTGGAGAAAAACAATTATTGGTACTGGTAATATTTTTGGCGAGAGTGGCGGAGTTGTGGCCGGTAACACGCCAATTGGTTCTGGGGGCGTCCCAACGGGATGGACTCATAATATGAAAAACAACGAGCTAAACCAAACTGGTGATGCCATATATACACAGTTTTCTTTGCCAGGCGGATTGTGTACAGCATATCCTCTTAAGTTTTCAGTTCTATATACTATAGATGGAAGTCAGCCCGTAACAACTGCCCCGACTGGGTTGATGTCTGTTTTGCCCATCCAGGTATCGGGGATAAAAGTTGCAGATCCTACTGGAGGAGCGGTGCCAGTGCCTAGAAGTCAAGCAAATACAGAAACATTAACATCTAAAGCAGGCACAGCCATCTCAGAAACAATGCTTCCTTCAGGTTCTTCGGTTCCTCTAACATACGACAATCAAATACACGAGCAAATATTTGAACCATATGATATATCGTCTTATTACGAAGATGATCTCATAGCAATAAGGTTCGAACTCGATGACGACGGATCCCCGAATCAGAATGTTGTTGTATGGGCGGTCACAATTGAGGGTGTAGCATTTGCAGATGGGAAAATACTGTAAGGAGTAATTTAAATGGCAGGCGGTTTCGAAGCACTATATTTTCAGGATTTTACGACAACCAGTTCTATAACTGTGACTCATAATTTAGACAGAGTGATTTGTGCGGTAAGAGTTATTATAGGAAACACAGTAAGAAATGATCTTGTTAGTAAGATTGTTCCTTCTGTGTCAGATCCTAGAAATGTAATAATTGTCACTCTCAATTCTTCTAATAGTGGTGTAATACAGATAATAGACTCTGATTATATTTGGAGCACTCTTCCAACTCCAGAGGGTGCAAGTGTTTTAGAGAATAATATTTCAGGTTCCGCTTTTAGTGGTTCGTTTTCAGGTTCTTTCTTTGGCGATATTGTAGGCGGGAATATATCACCAAGTGAGTCGGGTAGCCACGATCTTGGATCTTTAACGAAACCGTGGAAGAGTTTGTATGTGACCAACGAATCTATTATTTTTGTATCGGGCGGCGTGGCGATAGCAGAATTAACAGTTGATGAAAACGGCATGATGGCAATAACTGGTTCCACTGCGTTTGGAAGTCTTTCGTCCGATACACATGTCTTTACGGGGTCGATGGATGTAAGTGGTGCCCTAAACGTAACAGGCGATATTGATAGTGGTGGAACACTCTCTGGAACATTTGTTGGTGATGGTTCTGGATTAACAGGAATCAGCGGAAGCGGTGGAGGAACACCGGGAGGTGCGGACACATATATTCAATTTAATTCTGGTAGTGCCTTCTCTGGATCAGAAAACCTTACGTTTGATTATGTTAATGATTTGTTGGCGGTTACTGGAACTTTAAGTATTGATGGAAACGCTGCTGCAAATCGATTTGATGGTCTTTTTGTTGGAGATCTGACAGGGGATGTCACAGGAAACGTCCTTGGCAACGTAACGGGAGATCTGACTGGTGATGTAGCAGGAGACTTGACCGGGAGTGTTCTCGGGACATCATCGTTTTCTGATGAGGCTGCAAAAGTATCAAATGCCCTTTCACAAGGCGCCGGCATAACTGCCTTTTCTTATGATGGATCTTCAACAGCAACAGTAGCAATAGATAGCACCGTTGTGACACTAACAGGTGTTCAGACACTTTCTAATAAAATAGTGAGTGGAACATTTTCTGGATCGTTTGTTGGAGATGGAAGTGAGTTGACAGACACTAGAGTTATTGTACAACAAACAGGCAGCACAGTTAGCGGTGGACCCTACAGTACGCTCAACTTTGTGGGAATTGCTGCTACGGATGCCGGCGGAGGTGTAGCCGCTATTACTTCTACTTCGATTCAAGAAAGCGTAGTGGATGCCAAGGGCGATTTGTTGGCCGCTACGGCAGATGATACAGTAACTCGACTTGCTGTTGGATCCAATAATGATATTTTGACTGCCGATAGCGGTGAATCCGCAGGGATTAAGTGGGTAACTCCGGTATCATCGCAGTATGCGGACTATTATGACGCTGGTTCCACAGACATCGCGACCAGCGCCACCACCCTAGGACTCGACACGTCCAGGCAGAGTAATGCACTTTTTGTCCTATCATCAGATCAGGTCACAGTACAGACTGGTGGCGCCGGCAACTATCTCATTAGGTATGATTGTTCCACGAACGAGGATGCCACGACGGGTGCAACCGGCATCGCGGTATGGTTAGAAATTAACGGGGTAGAGGTTGTAGCCACTCGGAGTCATACAGAGCATTACACCGCTGGAACAGATAATACCTGCGGTAGCTCCCAGATTGTGACTTTGGCTGATGGTGATGTATTACGCCTTCGCGGACAGATCATAACCGGAACAGGGACTATTGTTACACTGGCAGGAGGGGTAAGTCTGACCATTATGGCGCCCGGATCAACTGGCCCCACTGGCCCCACAGGAGCAGGCAGCAATATTATTGTTCAAGATAGTGGTGGAACAGTATCTGGCGGACCACACTCAACGCTCAACTTTGTTGGTGAGCTTAGTGCGTCCAATAGTGGAGGCGGAGTTGCACAGGTTGCCGTAAATCTTCCAGAAGCCCAGTTTGCGAACTATTATAATCCATCGCAGTATATGAACATCACGACAACGGTAAGCACTCTGCCGTTTCCGACCACCCGGATTAGTAGCTCTGCGTTCACGATAGATGGTTCTGGTGAAGAAGTTACGATCAACACAGCCGGCACATACCGGATTGACTATGGTGCCTCTTCAGCGGAATCCAGCGGTAACGACATCGTTGCCGAGATGTGGTTAGAGGCGGATACTGGATCAGGATTCGCAGAAGTCGGAGGCACTCGGGCAAAATGGTTTCATGACAGTAACGGGGAGGAAGGCGGGAACGCCGGGTTCTGTATAATAACACTTGGTGCAACGGATGTGTTTAGGATCCGAGCCCAAGTTGTCGGCGGCAGTGATGACCTAAACACTCTTAGCGACGGCCTCCGATTAGGCATCCAGACAGTTGGTGCGAACGGCGCAGCAGGAGCCACAGGTGCTACTGGCGAACAGGGTGTCACGGGGTCAGGCAGCACGATTATTGTTGAGGATGAAGGATCTAGTATTCCAAACACTCCACACAGCAATTTGGATTTTGTAGGTGCTGGCGTGACCGTAACCGACGCGGGATCAGGAGTAGCAACTATAACTATCCCTGCTGGTGGAGGAACGGCAAACATCGCCCAGTATAGACAAACGGGAAATCTAACCATCGCCACAAGTGCGACAACCGTAGTTCTTAACGCAAACGATTTTGAAGATTCGGACTACACACGTTCAGGCGAGAATGTCACCATCAATACCGCTGGGATCTATCGAATAAATTATAGTATATTTTTCGATACCACTTCCAATTCTCGCCGCACTATTGAAGGCTGGGTGGAAAATAATACAACTGAGGTTGTGCCATCTCGTGCTGCTGCTTACGCTCGTAATAATACCGACGACACCAGCAACCTTTCTGCTACATTTCTGGTTCAACTCGCTGCTTCTGATGTTGTGCGACTCCGTTGCCAATCTACTGGTACCAACGGCACAGCACAAGGTGTGGGTAATAGAATGTGGATTACTCTTGAATTTGTGAGGGCTCCCTAATGGCTACTAAAATGCTTTTTCTTTGTTCCTGCGGAGTGTCATTTGACATTGGCGATTCTACTGGTATGACGGAACATATCGACGCTAACGTCACACACACTATTACGGAGGAGTATGTTCACTCCTCAGTCGTTGCTTCTGTCTCTGGCAGCAGCGAAAACAATTAGTCACATAACAAGAACTGGGTGCTATTGTGGATAATAGGTAAAAAACATAGATTTTTGACTTTTTGGTAACTATTTATTGGGAGACAGATCTTGGTTCGTAAGGAGACGTGTATGTCAACAAACAGTATGTTAAAGCAGGCGATTATAGATGCGGATGCTCTGCGTGAAGTAGCGTTGAAAAACGCCGAAGCGATGGTGGTGCAAAAGTATTCTAACCAGATTAAAGAAGCGGTAGATACTATGCTAGAGCAGGACGAAGAAGAGATGTTCCCTCCCGAAGAAGAGATGGGAATGGGAATGGAGATGGGAATGGAAGAACCGATGGATGCGGTCCCAACCTCGCGCGCCGCTATGCAACCAGAAGAAGAACTTACTTCTGCTGGGTTGGAAGATCAAGTAACATTGGCAGCGATAGACGGAG
>JYMV01049140.1_pt1 | contig 11384 bp, 8 predicted proteins | sample 338911 | NCBI WGS metagenome assembly JYMV01 (sample SAMN03354496, study PRJNA234377) | hydrothermal vent metagenome | biome: Deep sea; feature: Hydrothermal plumes at the Eastern Lau Spreading Center, Western Pacific Ocean; material: Seawater | place: Tonga | collected 2009 | depth 2000 m m
TTAGCGGATGAGATAAATAGAGCGCCGGCGAAAGTGCAAAGCGCTTTGTTAGAGGCGATGCAAGAAAGGCAGGTGACGATAGGAAATGAGACATTTAAAGTCCCTAACCCTTTTTAGTTCTCGCGACACAGAATCCGGTCGAGCAAGAGGGGACGTATCCCCTTCCCGAAGCACAAGTAGATAGATTTCTGTTGAAAGTGGTGATCGGATATCCTACGAAAGAAGAGGAGCAAAGAATATTGAGAGCTAATATGTCTGTGGACGGACTTCCAACACCAACGGCCGTAGTTACAAAGAAGCAAATTCTTGAAGCCCGCAACTTAGTTCGGGAGATTTATTTAGACGAAAAGGTTGAGAAGTACATTATAGACCTTGTATTCGCGACGAGGTCGCCAGAGAACGTCGGACTAGGTCACTTAACTGAACTTATTTCGTTCGGAGCATCGCCGAGAGCGAGCATAGGACTAGGATTAGCCGCGAAAGCACATGCGTTTATGGATCATCGCGGGTATGTAACTCCAGAAGATGTGAGAGCTGTAGCCATGGATGTGATGCGACATAGAGTCGGGCTCACCTTCGAAGCGGAGGCAGAAAATATTACTCAGGAACAAATCGTAACTGAGATAATGGATAGCGTGATCGTGCCATAAATGGATACGGTAGAACTTCTTAAAAGAGTACGTAGGGTTGAGATTAAATCGCGTGGATTGAGCGATAAAATATTCTCGGGTGAGTACGCAAGCGCTTTCAAAGGTCGAGGAATGGCCTTTAGCGAAAATCGAGAATACCAACACGGTGATGAGGTAAGGTCCATAGATTGGAACGTCACGGCTCGAATGGGGACTCCATACGTGAAAGTTTTTGAGGAAGAGAGAGAGCTAACTGTTTTTATTTTGGCAGATATCAGTGGGTCTATAGATGGAGGCACACGAGGGGTGAGTAAGCGAGACAGGATAACGGAACTTGCTGCTGTGCTTGCGTTTAGTGCGATGGGGAATAATGATAAAGTGGGGGCTATTCTATTTTCTGATAGGATTGAGAAGTTTATTCCACCTAAAAAAGGAAGATCGCATGTATTAAGGATAATTCGTGAGATTCTTGAGATTAAGCCTGAAGGAAAGGGGACGGATTTGACGAACGCATTAGATCATTTCCTAACGGCAATGAAGAAGCGAACTGTTTCGTTCCTACTTAGCGATTTCCGGGACTCGGGATATGAGGACTTACTGAAGAGGGCCGGGCGAAAGCACGATTTCGTAGCTCTCAAAATAGAAGATCCTATTGATTTAGATATTCCTAACGTGGGTTGGTTGCCACTGAAAGATCCAGAGAGTGGGAAGACGAAATGGATACGGACGGGGTCGAAAAAAGCTAGAGTAAAATATAAAGCGGCCGAGCTAGAGAGAGCGAATAACTTGAAGAAAGCGTTCGCTAGAGCTGGAGTCGATTCTACGACAATTCGTACAGACCTTCCCTATGTAAAACCGTTAATGCAATTATTTGATCGACGTGGATAAGAGCTCGTACATATTACCATTGACGCTAATAATTATCGTTTCCTCCTTCGCTTGTACGAACGAAGGCTTATCTCAAGGCGTTCTTCAGTCACTTCCCTCCGACCTAAGTTTGGTCTCAGATACGGGGAGGATTGCATGGGGCGAAAGAGCTACGATAAAATTGAGTTTAGGCCTTGAAATGGGCGAAGAAAGTACTGGATGGCCTGTCTGGGAGGATACTATCCCAGGTGGTTTTGAGATTTTGGTGGCAAGTGAGATAGATACGATTCTACCGAAGGAGGACTCACCCTCGGAATGGGATTTCATAATCGAACAATCATGGGTGGTGACGGCTTGGGACTCTGGATACGTAGTAATTCCGTCAGTAGAAATACTAGGTAACAAGACCTCTCCTCTTATGATTCAAGTAGTTCCTACTAGGACTGGAAACGCTCCTGAATTGAAGCCTGCTGCTGACATTATATCGATAGAATGGAGTTTTGCAGACAAGTTGAAACAAGCTACGCCGTGGATTTTAGGTGCGATAGGGCTTGCGCTTACAGGACTACTTTATTTGTATTTATTCAAGAAGATAATGTCGAGGAAAGGACTTGTGTTAGAAAAGATCATTCCTGTGATACCGCCACATATAACGGCTCTTGAGAAATTGAGGAGACTGCAGGAGAGGGAGGTTTGGACTAAGGGGGAGGCCAAATCATTCCACGTGCAACTGAGCGAAATCATTAGAACGTATTTAGACGCCAGATTCTTTATTTCATCCTTAGAGAGCACGACGGGCGAAGCGGCGGCGCTGATAAACTCGCTCGACGTAGCACAATCTGAGAAGAGCAAAATCATAATCGCCTTAAGGTTAGGCGACATGGTTAAGTTCGCGAAACACAGGGCTGGAACGGAAGATCACTTGCGGTCACTTAACGCGTGCATTGAATTTGTCGAGATCACCCAAGAAAAACCAGTAGAAGAGTGAAAAAAGCACTTCCGATACACGTTGTGGCATTAATAGCTGCGGGCTTTATCGCTCTGTGGGTGAATAATGTTTACCTGTGGGAGCGTCCATGGGCTTTACTCTTCATGCTATTATCGGTGGGGTATGCTGCGAAAAGAGCTTGGGGGTCAGCGAGGTTTGGCAATTTGTATGCTCTCGTTTCCTTCTCAAGCGAGGCGAGTAATTTACAATCGCTTCCCGATCTAGGGAGGGCGCAAATAGCTGAATTTCCTTATGCATTGAGGACTTTTGCGATCGCACTTTTGGCAATCGCTATAGCAAGGCCTCAATCGTCAAATAGTATCGAGGATATGACGAGTGAAGGAATCGATTTGGTACTTGCCATGGATGTTTCGGCGTCGATGTTAAGCATGGACTTCAAGCCTAATAGATTAGAACAAGCGAAATTAGTAGCTGTAGATTTCATCAATGCACGACCTCACGATAGAATAGGCGTGGTAGCGTATGAGGGTGAGTCATTCACTCAGGTGCCCGTAACTTCAGATCATATCGTAGTTAAGAACGGGGTTATGGATTTGCAAACGGGCTTACTTGAAGGGGGGACAGCTATAGGAATGGGTTTGGCAACTGCAGTTAATAGATTAAGGAAATCTGAGGCGAAAAGTCGAGTCATAATTTTACTCACGGACGGAGTGAATAACGCCGGGTCAATCGACCCCTCAGACGCAGCGCAACTCGCTGAACTCAATGGAATCAGAGTATACACGATAGGCGTGGGATCTGTGGGTAAGGCGAAAAGCCCGGTTGCGAAGATGGGCGACACTTACAGGTACGACTGGATAGACGTTCGAATTGATGAGGAAATTTTGATGGAAATCGCAGAACGAACTGGTGGAAAATACTTTAGAGCGACAAATACAGATAAGTTGAAGGCAATTTATGAGGAGATCGATATTCTAGAGAAAACTCGCTTCAACGTACTCAGATATCAAAGAAAAACCGAGGCATACATTCCTTTTGCACTGATGGCAATGTCGGCACTCGTTTTAGAAAGACTACTCAGATTTACCGTTATCCGATCTATATCATGAGAAAGGAAAACGATAGAAATAAACAGCAGTATAACTCGGCTCTCCTAGGGGTTGTGATAAGCGAAGTTCTTTTCTGGGGCGCATTAATCTCTGTGCTATGGGTGAAATCTGAATTCGCCCCACACGTTGAGCTGCATAAACCTGAATTGATACCGTTACTGGCAATCCTTCCAATAGCCACTTTTGCATTTTTGCTTCATTTACGTTGGAAAACAAAGGCAATAGGTCTCTTATCAGATTCGAATTTACAAGATGCAACACTTCCAGGATTTTCACCGGGGAGAGAAGCGTGGAGGTTTGTGGTTTGGCGTTTAGCCCTATCAATGGTCATCTTCGGATTACTAGGGCCCAAAGTCGGGAGCCGCTTACAAGAAGTGGAAACTAAGGGAGCAGACTTCGTGATTGCAATCGACGTTAGTAACAGCATGCGGGCGGAAGATTTAGGCGTGGAAAGGATTGCGCTAGCACGCCAAACCGTAGAGCGTATCCTCAACAAACTCGGTAGTGACAGAGTGGGGCTAGTCGTTTTCGCAGGTGAAGCATATATTCAATGCCCCCTTACCTCTGACTACAGTGCTATTAAGCTATTCTTAAATTCGGTAACCACGGATGTCGTGGCTACCCAAGGGACTGCTCTCGGAAGTGCCATTGATGTAAGTGTGAAAGCATTCGATAATGCGCCAGAATCGAGTAGATCAATCCTACTCATTACAGACGGAGAAAATCATGAAGACGATCCTGTAGCAGCTGCGAGCAGCGCTTTTGAACAAGGAATTACCGTTCATGTTCTAGGTGTTGCAACTCCAGAAGGGGCTCCTATTCCCCACTACGATAAACGAGGTCGCAAAATCGGATTTATTCACGGACCTGACGGTCAACCTGTTGTATCTAGACTTGACGAATCTGTTCTTGTAGCAACAGTTCAAGCGGGCGGAGGGAGTTTCACTCGAGCTAATAGAAGTTACATAGACATTTCTCCTGTGATTGACGCATTAAACAAGGAGGAGAAAACTCGAATTGCCAACGTTAGATTTACCGATTACGACCATCGATTCCAGTTCTTTTTATTACTCGCACTAGGACTAATCATTATGGAAGCATTCATCCCTAATCCCACGAAACGCAGATGAAGCAGATGAATAAAATTGTTTGGACTATAACGACCTTGGCTTTACTCTGTCTCCCTCAGATTTCAGCCCAAACCCAGCTAGATCTCAAACAGCATCTCATAGATGGCGTAGCTTATTTCGGAGAACAGAATAATGAACAAGCAGCTACTTCATTCAGCAACGGGAGTACTTTGGAAGGCTTCGAAGACATCGCTGCATACAATATTGGACGATCTTTAATGGAAACAGAAGATCTTGAAGGAGCAACATCAGCGTTTCGACAAGCTATTGACTCTTCGGAGGATGCAGAACTAAAAGCTAAGTCTTGGTATAATGCCGGCAACATAGCTCTTAACTCACAAGACCCGTCTAGTGCGATAGAAGCTTATAAATCAGCCCTTCGCCTCGACCCCACCCTTTCCGATGCTCGACACAACCTTGCTCTCGCTAACGCGATGCAACAACAACAGCAAGAACAAGAAAGCGAGGACGGCGAAGACGGTGAAGACGGCGAGGAAGGCGAGGAAGGCGAAGATTCTGAAGACGGCGAGGAAGGCGAGGAAGGCGAAGACGGTGAGGACGATCAGGACCAGGAGAAAGAACAGGATGAGCAAGACAAGAATGAAGACGGAACTAACGGAGAACAAAAAGAAGGTGACGAGGAAAAGCAAATCCCTGGTCAAATTTCAAAAGAGGAAATGGCTAGAATTCTTGAAAGTTTAGAGAACGAGGAAAGTAAAATTCAAGCGAAATTGCGCAAAGCGAAAGGGGACGGAAAGAAAAAAACAATCGAGAAACAATGGTAACGAGCTTAAAGACTTTCTGGGTTGCGATTTTCATGACTCTCAGTGCTATGGCGGGAATTGCGCAAAATGCTAGCGTCACAACCACCGTGAATAGTAATCCTACTCGAATGGGGAGTCAAATTCAAATAGCGGTTACACTCGATAACTGTACATCGAATTCCGGTCGTATTCCCATGCCGCAAATTAGCGGTTTGACGTTTTTAGGTGGCCCCTCGACATCTCACAGTAACAACTGGGTTAATGGAACTAAATCGAGTAAGCACATTTACACCTACGCGTTTTCAGTTTCTACGGATAAGGATATTAAAATCCCCGCCATTAAAGTTGCCACCTCGGCTGGGACTTTAGCTTCTAAACCCTTCAGGCTTAAAGTTCTTGCGCAAGGAGCTAAGATGCCAAGCTCTACTTCCCGTAACGGGTTAGGCCAGCTTGCTACCGTCATAGAAGTCTCGAAAAACAAAGTCTATTTAGGGGAGCCGATTGTTTTGGTTTATAAGATTTACAATCAGCTTAACTCACTAGAAGTCAGAGAGTATAACGTTCCTGAACTGAAGGGGTTTTGGAAGGAAGAAGTGAAGGAAACGGAGGAACAGACGTGGAAAACTCAGATTATTGATGGACGGAGATATTCTGTGATTACTGTGCAGCGAATCGTTGCTTTCCCACAGCAGACAGGGACTTTCACGATAGATGGGTTCAACTTAAAGGGATATTTGAGGGTGAATTTCTTCAGCGGGAAGAATATCGAGGCGAATTCGAAGGCGGTGACCATAGAGGTGATGCCCTTGCCGAAGTCTAAGCCTGCTAATTTTATAGGTACTTTCAAGAATTTAAGTCTTGATTCTAAAGTCCAAATCGATTCTGTAAAAGTCAATGAAGCGTTCAATATGACCGTTACTTATTCTGGTAGTGGGAATTTGAAATTGCTGAGTGAGCCTAAGATTGTTTGGCCTTCTGAGTTCGAAGTTTTCGATCCGGAAGTTAAAGATCGGATAAGCATCAATTCCTATGGCGAGTCGGGAGAACGAACGTTTAAGTACGTCGTGGTTCCAAGGGCTCCAGGAACGTATTCACTTCCCGAGGTTAAAATCAGTTATTTCGATTCGAGTTCGAAACGTTACGTAGAGACAAGTACGTCCGCTGGGGAAATTTCTGTTTCTCAATCGGAAGGAGAAGACGGGTTGACTACGTTTGGTACGAAATCTGACGTAACGATATTAAATCACGATATCCGACATATTAATACGGACCATTCTCATTGGGGATCACATAATGAGGACGAGTGGAAGAACTTGTTTTTGGTTTTACTGTTTTTGATAGGCCCCGTTCTAGCAACGGCCGCTTTGTTATTTCGAAAGCGAGTTAATTCGGAACTACTCGACCCCTCGGGAACTCGTAGTCGAAAAGCGAGGAAAGCATTATCGAAAGCTCTCGTAAATTGCTCGTCTTCCCCTTCTAAAGAAGAGGCGTTCACTACCCTAGGAGAAGCTCTAGAGACGTACCTATGCGCTAAGTTCGCGCTCGGGCGAAGTTCGTTCAGCCGACCTTCTGCGGTCCAAACTATACAAAGTTTAATCAACGAAAACGATGCCAAGGATTGGGATAGCTTACTGAAAACCTGCGAAATGGCACGCTTCGCTCCGGGCGCTTTGCCTGAAGTTCAAGCTTCAATTGAAGAAGCGAATCGACTAGCCCACAATTGCGACACTTCACTGAAAGAATCTAAAAAATCTAATCCCCGTAATGGCAAAATAATGGCGAGTCTACTTTTAGGGGTTCTGATAACAGGAATGTCAGGTTTGGCATTAGAGAGTCCTCAAGAAGTGAATAACCTCAATCTTGACGACACTTTTCATCTTGCGAATGATGCATACGCTGAAGGGGATTATGAGAAAGCGGAAGAGTTGTACAGTGAGATTTCCGAGGAACATAAGTGTTTTGAACTAGAATACAATTTAGGTAATGTTCATTACAAGCTCAATCACATCGGAGAGGCGATACTTCACTATGAGCGGGCTCAGCTGATGAAACCTCTTGATGCTGATCTACGGGCTAATTTATTATTAGCTGAATTACGAGCTATTGACAGAATCGAACCTCTACCTGGAGTTGGGGTAGATAAGTTGGTTAATGTGATGGTGGCTGGGAATATGTATGGAGTTTGGTATGTGCTCAGCTTAATAGTGTGGACAGTAGCTTTCGTATTGATAGCCATCCGCTTAAGGTGGGCTGACAGCGTGCTCACGCCCTTCACCAAAGGCGGTGCTGTTGTGAGTTTATTTCTCGCAGTGATATTCCTATTATTCCTCTACTCTACTCACCTAAGGGTGTCGAACAGCTCGTGCTCGATTATTTTAGATAGCCGAGTGGAGGTGAGAAGTATGCCTGGGGAATTAGGCATGAGTTTATTCCAACTTCACGAAGGGACGAAAGCTTGTGTGCTCAGTGTTGAGAACGAATGGACGGAGATTTTACTGGTGAACGGGAATGTGGGGTGGTTGCGAACGTCCAGTTTGGAGCCGATCTAGTTATCGGATAGAACTTCAAATCTTTTGACTGACATCGAAGCATTCAGGTTTCGAAGTTGTATGCTGTATAACCCGGACGGGAATGAATTGACGTCGACAGAGATATTTCCCGATTGCGAAGTCCTCCCCTCGTAAATCATAGAGCCCTTTATATCGAAGATTTTTACGGGCGTATTCGATAAGCCTCCACTTATATAAATCCTGTCCGAAGAAGGGTTTGGAGATACTACAATTGTTGAGGTCGATGTTAAACTCGATACACCATCTATAGGAGGGACCACATCGTACAGGATGATATCGTCAAGAGCTGCTTCGATTAAACTTCCCCCATCTAGATATTCGCCTAACGTTGTGCTGTCTGAAGCAATAAAGCGCATTTGAAATTCGTCTGTAAGATCAACGTGATCGGCAATCCTAAATGCCTTTCTACGCCATTTAACATCCTGCTGTAGAGTGTTTTCAAGATACTGCCATGAACTTCCTCCATCGCTAGAGATTTCTACCTGCCACCAATCAGTAGCTGGGTTTGCTCCTGTAGCGGGAGCATTTACATACCAACGCCAGTAAGAAATAACTGGGTTTTGGTATTCAGTGAGATCCATAATCGGAGAAAGAAGAGTCGTGTGACCCCCATCAACATCATTTGCTCCTATACCTGCATCTGAACCAGGGCTTACGCCGGTCAAGAAACAATACCCAGCAAACCCGACGGTGTGGTCCTGAGATGGCGCCACCTGAGTAGATGGATTGCCCTGCTCACCGAAAGATCCAACTGGAATAGTCTCCTCCCAATCACCCGTTGTGGAATTATCGGATGGGAGGCCTAACTCCCAATTGCCGAAATCTGAGTAATCGTCAGAGTCGTTTAGTAGATAGGGAAACGAGCCTACTATTAGGTAAAAAGGAAGATTTGAGTTAATGACTTTATTTGCAGCAGTAGGTGTGACACCGCTAATACCACCGAAAACATCGTGAATTTCGAAATAGTATTCAACTACTGTTCCGGCAGGTAAACCGTCCAAGACGACCACAAAAACGCCAGCATTTTCTTCCATTATCAACTCAGACCACGCCTGAGAAGAAGCTGTTCTGTATGAGAGGTAGACTCCGTCAAAGTATAAACTGTAAGGGAAAACGATGTCCACTTCAGCTTCTATCTCTATTGTAGTTTCCGCTTCAACAAACTCACTCGAAGAATGCTCTACCGTAGCATAACTGAATAATGTAATCCCGTGAATTGCAAAACCTTCGATAATTGCCGCTGCATTAGGAGTCCCGTTCATCAGGTCGTCATCGTCATCATCCGCCTGAAGAACATCGAGGAGAACGTCAGTAAAGGCTTGGCCTTCGTCACCATCTGGTACAGTCGCTTGTAATCCCGGATATGCATCTACAAAAAGAGCTAGCGTTGCATCCCAATCCGCTCCCATGAGTAGATGAGTGTCATACCAAGCTCCAGCAATAATCTCACCATCGGCGTGAACTTCACCTACGAGATTTTCTGGATAAACCTTTGGATCGAGATCGTATCTCCTGATTCCGTCATTATTATCTTCGTAAAATCCCTTTCCTATTTCTGCAATATCTCCTAAAGACATAGCCCAAAAATCGGAATACCCCTCTCCCATCGCGCCGTTATTAAAGCCCGCCCCTAACGAATTATAAAAGTAACTGTTTATCGCATGACCATACTCGTGATAAACAACGTCTGCGATTAAAGATGTAGGATTACAACCACCTCCTGTATTGAAAAAATTGACGCTTACGCCATCGAAAAACGCATTACATTCTCCCTCCACATCGATATTAGTCTCCATCGAAAAATCTAGGCCCGTGAATTCAGTAAGCCACTCTCTCATATGATCGTGGATAAGACTCACATTCATGTATGCACTAGATTCACGCACGTTATCCGAAACATCCAACACATTGTATCCTTCTTGGATGTCCAAAGTCATAGATGGAGATACGCCGGCAGTGTAAACCGTGCTCCAACGTCCCTCAAGAGGAATATTCACACTAAAAATACCACCCGTTTCGTTAGTGATGAAGCCGCCATTTTCATCTGTGAAATAAGTATTTCCATTCAAATCTAACTTTAGATGAGGCATAGCTAAAACCTCTGACGCTTCGAACGGGTACATCGCGTGGGCTTGAGCATTGGTTTGGCCAGAAATAACGAGTAAGGAATTGTCAATCGTTGACTTCTCGACTTTAGGGCGGTTCAGCAAGCCCATTCGGTGAGTCATGTGTGAATCGGCGTCAGAATTCTCGTTCGAGTTCGGGTCGTTTACGGTTTTACGACCTAAGTGATGGACTACTTGGTTTTTCCTATACCAAACTCTTCCTGTCATCGCGTCAACCCAGGTGAGGTAGTTTCGCAACAACCCGTCGGCTTTCCCTCTGACTTTCAAAATTCTAACGAGTCGAAATTCGCCTTCCGCGTAATCGTCTGGTAGTATCCCCCATCCATCCCAAGTAACTTCCGTAGTAGAAAATGGCACCCCCTCGATAGCTGACGTAAATATCTCGTCGTCGTTCATTACTTCTCCCTCCGGCACTTCTGCGTCAGCCCACCAATCAAGTCCCCACATCACGAGCTTATCGTTCTTCCATTTGGTCTGGATTTGACTTAAAAGGACATCATAACCTTCGACGATTTGAGATTGAAAGACGCGCTCGTGAGAACTCACCTTCATCTTATGTGCGAATCTTGCATTTGCGGTGCTTTCAACAACTACTCCGAACGCTGTCAAGTCCTGACTTACGAAAGCATCGTGCCTCATCTCCAATGTCGCTCCCTCAACCTCGACACCACTACCCCATGCTCGATGGGGCAACCCCGTCCGCGCATCCATAATCGACATCCACCCCTCGTTATCTATAACCCAACTCTCCCATTCCGAGTTCGCCCTCAACTCCGCCTGCGCCTCCTCATTAACGCCCCTACTATTTACGACAAGCCGTACTTCATAAATATCTCCCAACCCTACACTCGACGCCTCAGCCTCACTCGACGCCTCAACGTCACTAGATTCCACGACCTCACTAGAAGCCACGACTTCATTAAACCCTAAGAAAAAGAGAAATAACACACCAAAACAATTCGTAATAAAATTCTTCATGAGGGCAAGTTAATGAATCCTCACAATAAACAACGTCTTAGATACTTATCGCTTCTTCCGATCTTTCCGCTTTTCTTTATTGCCTTTCGCGCGATTGTCGGATTTCGACTTAGTGGAACGCATCTTTTTCTCTTGCTGCCTCATTTCCTGAGCCCATTTACCCTTAATACCTTCAGTAAAAATTGAATCACCTAGGTTCGTAGCGACATCATTTGAATCAAGGACTTCCTGCCAATACAGAACTTGAAGATCCCTAAGCTGC
>JYMV01052909.1_pt1 | contig 11384 bp, 9 predicted proteins | sample 338911 | NCBI WGS metagenome assembly JYMV01 (sample SAMN03354496, study PRJNA234377) | hydrothermal vent metagenome | biome: Deep sea; feature: Hydrothermal plumes at the Eastern Lau Spreading Center, Western Pacific Ocean; material: Seawater | place: Tonga | collected 2009 | depth 2000 m m
TTTGGGATAATTTCTTTCGCAAGGAGATTATTGAAATGGTCGTCAACGACGATCTGTTGGCGGTGTCGCAGGCAATCGTCAATCAGGCAACGGTTCGGATGACGGCAACGCCGGCGAGTGTTCCAGCGAAGAAGGATGATCTGAGTTTCATCGTTTTTCGATTCGCCGGTTAGAGGGTTCTGGGGCAGTCAGTGGTCGAGGTTCGACGTCAGGCAATTATTGCCAGCGTTAGGAGACTATAATCAGCAATCCAACGATTCATAAGACAAAGAAAACGGTTTACTCCGCATAGCCCATGTCAGATCTGATTCAAATTGCAAGCGCTGCGTTACTTGAGCCGGCGGGGCTTCAGCAGTCGGATGTCGAGGGCTTAGTTGGCCGTATGATGGGCGATGCAATCGATTATGCTGACCTCTATTTCCAGTTCACTCGACACGAGTCGTGGGCCCTGGAAGACGGAGCGGTTAAGTCCGGTAGCCGAAATATCGATCATGGCGTCGGTGCGCGTGCCATCAGTGGAGAGAAGACCGGTTTTTCTTATTCCGATGAATTTGAGTTGCCGATCCTGACCGAGGCTACCGATGCTGCGCGGGCGATCGCACGCAGTGGCGGTGCAGTTGAAGGAAAGGCATTTGTGGTTCGACAGAGTAGGTCGCCAGCGCGTTATACCGCGGTAGACCCCCTTTCGAGTGCCCTAGACACTGACAAAGTTGCACTACTGCAACAAGTGGAAGCCGAGGCTCGGCGGCAGGATTCGCGCGTGTCACAGGTCATGGCCTCTCTCACTGGGGTTCAGGATGTGATTCTGATCGTACGCCATGACGGTATGATGGCTGCAGATATCCGTCCTCTGGTGCGTCTCAATGTCAATGTCATTGTCGAACATCAAGGTCGTCGCGAGCAGGGTAGTGCGGGCGGGGGTGGGCGCTTTGGCTACAGTTGGTTTCAGGATGACGAACGGGCCCTGGGCTATGCAAGGGAGGCTGTGCGGCTGGCGCTTGTTAATTTGGAGGCCGTGGATCCGCCTGCTGGTACGTTGCCAGTGGTTCTGGGGCCTGGTTGGCCAGGGATATTGCTGCACGAAGCGATTGGCCATGGGCTGGAAGGAGATTTCAATCGCAAAAGGACCTCGGCTTTTGCCGATCGGCTCGGCGATCAGGTCGCTGCGGCCGGCTGCACCGTGGTTGACGATGGGACTTTGCAGGATCGTCGTGGTTCGCTGACCATCGATGATGAGGGAACGCCCTCACAGAACACCGTGTTAATCGAGGACGGCCGACTTCGAGGCTACATGCAGGACACACTGAATGCGCGGCTGATGGGCGTTGCCCCTACTGGCAATGGGCGCCGCGAATCCTACGCTCACCTGCCGATGCCCAGAATGACAAACACCTATATGTTACCGGGTGATCGCGATCCTGCAGAAATACTGGCCTCGGTTGATCGTGGCCTGTATGCGGTTAATTTTGGCGGCGGTCAGGTCGACATCACTTCGGGCAAGTTCGTTTTTTCGACCAGCGAGGCATATTTGGTCGAGAACGGTCGAATCACGGCGCCTGTCAAAGGGGCGACTCTGATCGGTAATGGGCCCGATGTTTTAACGCGAGTCAGTATGGTGGGCAATGACCTTCAACTTGACAGTGGTGTAGGGACGTGTGGCAAGGAGGGTCAGAGTGTGCCTGTTGGTGTGGGGCAGCCAACCATTCGGATTGATGCGCTGACGGTAGGTGGCGTCGAAGTCTGACGGTTGTTTGCACTGACGATAGCGTCCCCGGAGCATTCCTCTTTATACAATGACTCGAACGCCGACATCGTTGCTCGATCCAGTGCCGCTGCATAGCGCAGTGCAATTTGCGCTGGAACAGGCGCGCCAGCAGGGTGCGACCGCCGCAGAGGCCGCTGCCAGCCAGGGTCAGGGGCTGTCCGTCAATGTGCGGATGGGAGAAATTGAGACCATCGAACACACACGTGATCGTGGTCTAGTGGTCACAGTGTATCTAGGCCAGAAAATGGGTAGTGCGAGCACTGCAGATTATGGTCCCGCATCGGTCGCAGAGATTGTTGAAGCGGCGTGCAATATTGCACGCCATATCGAGGACGATGTCTGCAATGGTCTTCCTGATGCCGACGATCTAGCGACGACCTTTCCAGACCTGGATCTGTATCACCCTTGGCGGCCTTCAGTTGACGATGTGCTTGACGGTGCGTTGGCCTGTGAACATGCAGCGTTGGATTGGGATCAGCGGATCGAAAATTCCGAAGGCGCATCGGTCTCGACGCACGAAACGCTTGGAGTCTACGCCAACAGCCTTGAATTTCTAGCAGAAAATCGAAAGACTCGGCATGGGATCAGTTGCTCTGTGATTGGTCGTGGCGAAGGTGGAATGCAGCGTGATTACTGGTATACCTCGGCGAGACGATATGAGGATCTTGAAGCTGCTGCAGCGGTTGGAAAACAAGCGGCGCAACGTACGGTGCGGCGGCTGAGTTCAAGACGAGCGCCTACAGACCAGGTGCCCGTACTTTTCGAAGCGCCGGTGGCGGCGAGCCTCTTGTCGCATCTTGTATCGGCGATTTCCGGCAGTGCACTTTATCGTAAAGCTTCGTTTTTACTTGATCAACTGGAGCAGCCCGTGTTTCCGGATTGGGTGCGTGTTCATGAGCAACCACTGTTGCCAAGGGCCATCGGTAGCGCTGCGTTTGATGGTGAAGGCGTTCAGACACGGACGCGGGATATCGTCAGTGACGGTGTATTGACCGGCTATGTACTTGATGCTTATTCGGCGCGTCGGCTGGGCCTGCGCACGACGGGTAATGCCGGAGGGGTGCACAATTTGACGCTGGTGTCCGGTAGAAAGTCACTGGATGAGTTGGTCTCGGACATGGGTCGTGGCCTGTTGGTGACTGAGTTGATCGGTTTCGGTGTTAATCCAGTGACGGGGGATTACTCCCGCGGTGCGGCGGGGTTCTGGGTGGATCAGGGCGAAATTCAGTTTCCCGTCGACGAAATCACCATAGCGGGCAACCTTAAGCAGATGTTCAAGCATTTCAGTGATGTGGGGACTGACGTGGACACGCGAGGTAACGTCCGTTGTGGCTCTATTCTGATCAATGAAATGACCGTCGCGGGTGATTAGCACGAAATCGTTTCGTGGGGCTTCAACCCCTCAGTATATTTTTCTTACTAATTGTGGGAGAATGAGTTAGTCACATTTTCATAGAAACAACATTAGGTTTGATTCTATGGAAAGATGTTTGCTTCGGCGTCAGCGCCACGGCACCCCTGCTTTGCCAAGAGGGCGTTCGGATGGAACACCTATTTCACACCGTCGCCATGCAGTGGTCTGCCTTGGGTGCTTTTTTCTCTTTTGATATCGCCCTTCTTATAGAGCCAGGGATGGTGCTTCGTTTGGCACTATTGCTGCTTTTACTGCTGGCGTCGGCATTTTTCTCTGGTTCTGAAACAGCACTGTTCTCGCTGTCGCGGTTGGATTTGCAGCAATTACGCCGGGAAAGTAATCCGCATTCGGAACAGTTGCATGCGCTTCTCGATCAGCCGCGGCGGTTGATCATATCGATCTTGACGGGTAATGAACTCATCAATATTGCGGCAACGGCCAATGCCGTGGGTATTCTGGTTAGTCTTTATGGTCTTGAGCGGGCAGGTGTGATCAGTTTGTTGCTCATGGTCCCGTTGCTTTTGTTAATTGGCGAGGTTACGCCGAAGACGATCGCGGTGGCCAACCCGGTTCGAGTTAGCACGCGGGTTGTTGCTGTTCCCATGACCGTCTGGGTGAGATTGGTTTCACCACTGCGCAGTGTGCTTCGTGTTATAGCTGATCGTATTACTACCCGTATTGTCGGTGAGGAAACAGCGGCTGAGAACATCTTGCGGATTGATGAATTTCTCAGTCTGGTAGAGCAGGTCGCGGACAAAGGCGAACTGGATGCCGTTGAGCGTGCATTGATCAATAACCTACTCGAGGCAAACGAGACGGAAATTGTAGAGATCATGACGCCGAGGACCCAGACACGCTTTCTCAATGTGGAGATGGGCGTGGACGAAATGGTTGAACATGTGCGCGCCTACCGGCATACGCGGGTACCGGTATTTCGTGGCCACCGTGATAACTTGGTGGGCTTTATACATGCCGAAGATATTCTTAATTTGATGGCTGATGGAGTCGAGTTGAGTCGTCTGTCTCCGGAAGACATCATGCATCCGCCCGTGGTAGTGCCATTGACTAAGAAGGTGGATGAGATGTTCGATTTTTTTCGGGAACATAGTGTGCGCGCTGCCGTTTGTTTGAACGAATTTGGTGGCGTGGAAGGGTTTGTCACCATTTATGATGTGTTGACCTATGTATTTGGTGATATCAGCGGAGAATCCCGGGGCGTTCATTTGTATCAGGAGCGTGACCTCAATATCTACGAGGTGCCTGGGGAGATGAGACTCACCGATTTCAACAAGCTTACCCATTTTGGTTTGGAAGATCCGAGAATGACAACCATTGGTGGGGTCGCGTTTCGTTATCTGGATAGACTGCCGCGAGTGGGTGACCAGGTGATCATTGAGGGGTTGTCTCTGTCTATCCTTGAGATGGATGATCACCGCATCTCGCGCATTCGAGTGGCTCACGCAGTAGCCGAGGAAGCCTTATCAGAACTCGAAGAAGAGGATCGTGCGGCACTGATGTCAGAAACATCTAAAACCGCTGACATGGGTACTACTGAGGCGTTAAGTCATGATGCGGATCTATCAAGCGCCCCAGTGGTGAGTGATTCGTCACAGCGGTCATCTGCGGGCGAAGTTGATGAAACTATGCCGTCTGTAGCAACGCAACCACAGCAGGGGCGAGCATGATAGAAGTGCTATTCATTCTCTTCAGCATGATCGTTTTGCTGGCCCTTAAGGGATTTTTTTCCGGGTCCGAAATTGCGCTGATTAATGCAGATAAGGTCAAGTTAAATGCAATGGCAAACCAGGGTGATCGTGGCGCAAGTTTGGTTTTGCGACAGTTGAGCACCCCGGAAGTGCTGCTTGGAACCACGTTGATCGGGACCAATATCGCGACAGTGGCGCTGACTACGATGGGCACTTTATTGATGATTCGTCTTGCTGGTAGTTACGGTGAATGGTTCGCGATATTGTTATACACGCCACTTTTCCTGATTTTGGGCGAGATTGTTCCGAAGAGCATCTGCCAGCAGCGATCAGACGTACTGGCGCCGGTGGTGATTTATCCATTGCGTTTGTGCACGCTGATTTTCTACCCATTGGTCTTTATTTTCTCGCGGGTGGCTCGTGTGGTGGCGCGACTGTTTGGCGCTGGGCGGATTGAGCAGAATGTATATATGACGCGGGAAAAAATACGTGCCGTGGTGGAAATGGCGGAGAGAACGAGCAATGTTGATGCTTTCGATCGTGGCCGTATTCGTCGAGTGATTCGATTTGCGGAGACTACCGTTGGTGAGGCAATGATCCCAGTTGGCGAGATAACGGCGATTAACAATAACAAAACGACAAAGCGGGCGGTAGCGATGGTCAGGGGTCGCGGCTACAACCGTTTGCCAGTGTACCGCCGCAACATTAGTAACGTTATCGGTGTCGTGACCATTACCACATGGGACATGATGGAACCTGATTTAGTTAACAGGCCGTTGTCAGACTTAATGCAGGTCGCTCTTTATGTGTCCCCGCACCAGACCATTGATCAGTTATTGCCGGTTTTGCGAAAACGAGACGATCATATGGCGATTGTTGTTGACGAATTTGGGTCTGCGATTGGCATGATCACGATGGAGGACATCCTCGAGGAGGTGGTGGGAGAAATTGATGTGGGTTATGACTTTGATGAGTACAGCCCGAGAAAGCGGCACCAATTGGAGGAGGTCTCTCCCGGTGTTTATCTCATGGACTCCCGCGTCCCAATCTCGGAAGCCAACGAGGTGCTAGGGTTGAGTTTGTCTGATCGTGAGGCACACACTGTCGGGGGTCTGGTGACGGCCAGGCTGCGACGTATACCCGTTCAGGGCGATAACATCGAGGAGGCGGGTTTTCGAATCACTGTTGATGAGGCAAGTGACCGTGCAGTGGTTCGTCTGCGTGTCGAGTCAGTTATTGTTGCGTTGTCCGGTCAGCATCCTCGTTAGTGACAAATTTCACTCTTTGGCGTGACTGCCCGAATCGATTGGTTAGCGCTCAGCTGAGATGTAACATATCCAACTGGCGTCGGCCTCACCCATGTCAGTGGCCGTGAACACGCCATTGCCCTCATTGGTTTTTTTGTCAGTGCCCTCCCAGTGAACCAGCACGCGTTCGAAGCCTGCCCCAGACAGAAGTTCCTGTAACTCCGGCAGGGTCCATAGCCGCCAGTCGTAGCGAAACGCCTTGCGTATTCGAGAGCCATCCGGGAACGAAAAGTGGATGTAACACAGTAGATCGCCGTTAATCGGGTTGTAGCGCGCTTGGTCCCAGATATAGGTGAAGTTGTCGTATTCGGTAGCTTCTTCTATTTCTCGAAACGACTCGTAGCCACCATAGACATCGATGAAAAAGATACCGTCATCGCCTAGGGATTCGTGTACTGTATGAAAGTAATGACGCAGTGCATCGCGAGTCTTGAACAACTGATAACTAAAATTCATCGCGAGAATGATGTCCATTTGTCGAATATCACACGAGCATACGTCTGCTTGGCGCAGCTCAATTCGCTCCCGCGAATTGCTTTCGAGTCGACCGACGTTGTGCTTCAGCCCCCAGCGCAGGATTGCGGGGTCTAGGTCTACACTGAACGCGCGGTTGTCGTCACGACGCCTTACCCACTCACAGCTGGTGTTGGCTGTACCGCAAAAATCCTCTCGCAGGAAACGAGCCTGCCGTCCACGAAGTTGTTTGAAGGTGTCATCTACCATATCAATTTCGGCCTCAACACACTGTACCGCCTGCTCATAGAGGACGTGTCGGTCGGCGCTCTGAGCGGCGGGCGGAGTGAACGACTTCTTGTTACCGCGGGAGTGTTTGTTCTTACTCATAGAAACTTTTCGATCAATGTGGCAAATAATTCAACTGACGAAGTACATAAAATACAATTTGTACTTTAGGAATATGGACCTGAATTGGATTGTAGCGTTAGTGGTCGGCTGATCATTGTTATCCCGACCAGTGTATGGTACCTAAATTTCTTGACGTTGGCGTTTATTGTAGAGTGGCCCAAGTGCTGGTCTGAATGGCCTATAACCAGAATGAACACAGGATGAGACTATGGCAGATGGCAGCAAAGCACGAATTGGGGTGATCGGAGGATCGGGTGTGTACGAAATTGATGGTCTTAGTGACACGCGTTGGATCGAGAGCACTTCCCCTTACGGTACGCCATCAGACGCACTTCTACACGGTCGCCTTGATGAGGTTGAGTTGGTATTTCTTCCGCGCCATGGGCGCGGCCATTGCCATTCACCCACGAGCATCAATTATCGGGCCAATATCGACGTCTTGAAACGGGCCGGCGTGACGGACATCATCTCGCTTTCTGCTTGCGGTTCGTTTCGCGATGAACTGGCGCCAGGAACTTTTGTGTTGGTCGATCAATTTATTGATAGAACGTTTGCTCGAGAGAAGAGTTTTTTTGGGCCCGGCTTGGTGGCCCACGTTTCGATGGCCCACCCGGTCTGCGCTCGATTGGGTGATGCACTTGAAGGTGTCGCCAGTGAGATTGGCATTGGTGCAGTCCGCAACGGAACCTATCTGGCGATGGAGGGGCCGCAGTTTTCAACTCTGGCGGAGTCAAACCTTTATCGGACATGGGGTTGTGACGTGATCGGTATGACCAACATGCCAGAGGCTAAGCTCGCGCGTGAAGCAGAAATGTGTTACGCCACAGTCGCCATGGTCACTGACTATGATTGCTGGCATCCAGACCACGTCAACGTCGAGGTGACCGACGTTATTCGAGTGTTGACAGAGAATGCCGACCGGGCTCGCGAACTCGTTAAGACTGTCGCGGGTCGTCTGCACCATCGGCCACTCGCCTGTCCCCATGGCTGTGATCGGGCGCTGGACGCGGCGCTGATTACTCAGCCAGAGGCGCGTGATCCGGCAATGATGCGCCAGTTGAGTGCCGTGGCTGGCAGGGTGTTGGCGGTCCCGTGAACGAGTCGGGAAATCGCGGAGTGAAGGTGTCAGAGTGCCATGCGCCCGAAGTCGAGGAGAGGCTGCACGATTAGCTTCATGGCCAGCATCAGGACGATGAAAACGGCGATCGGGGACAGGTCAAGTCCCGCTGAGCTTGGCAATATTCGCCGAGCGGGGCCAAGTACCGATTCGGTAAACGTGTACACTAATTTCGCTAGCGGAGGATACCCTGCGCCGGTAAACCAGCTCATGATCGCCCGGGCAAACAGTGCGATCACGAGAATGTATATCGTCAATTTAAGTAACTCCCCAACTGCCAGCGTGACCAGCCCGATCAGTGTTGGCGAATGCCCGAGGAGGAAGGTTTTCAGCCCGATCTCTAACAACTGAAGGCACAGAAGCAGGATCAAGGTGGGCGCATCCAGCGCGCCAAACGATGGAATCAACCGGCGCAGCCAAGCCAGTGGCGGGTTGGTCGCCTTGACCAGGAACTGTGAAACAGGATTGTAGAAGTCGGCTCGCGTTAGTTGAAGTAAGTAACGTAGGAGTACAACTAATACGTAAAGCCCAACGAATATATCGATCAGGAAGACCCCTGCATCGTTAGCGTAACCTGAACCCATCGATTAGTCCTCTTGTCCTAGTTGCGCGAGTTCTTCGGAACGAATACGCGCTGCCTCTACTGCCCGTTGAAGCGTCTCGCTCGCCCCGGCAGATTCAAGAAACTGGATGGCCCGTTCCGTGGTGCCACCGGGTGAAGTGACTCGACGCCGCAGCTCTGCCACAGGTTCATCGCTTGCAATGGCAAGTTTTGCCGCGCCAAGCGCGGTCTGCAGAGTCAAGCGACGGGCGATATCAGGTGCTAGGCCCCCCGCCAGTCCCGCAGCTTCGATAGCCTCCATTAGATAAAAGAAATACGCGGGGCCACTGCCCGAGACGGCCGTGACAGTGTCAATCAGCGCTTCACGGGAAACCCAGACACTCACACCGACCGCTTGCATTATGGATTGCGCGACTTCGCGTTGTGTGTTGCTGACCGCTTCGTTGGCAAACAGTCCAGAGGCCCCCGCGCCAACCAGCGCTGGGGTATTGGGCATGACACGCACAATGGCCGGTTGGCCTCCGATCCACGCCGTCATGCTGTCAATCGTAACGCCGGCAGCAATCGAGATAAGGAGTGGCCGGCGCTCACGCAGGATAGGGCCAAGTGGAAGCAGGGCTTCGCGCATGACCTGTGGTTTTACCGCCATCACCAGCACATCGGCAATCTCTGCCACGGTTGTGTTGTCATCACAGGTGCGAACCTTGAACTGCTCGGTTAGCCGCTGACGTTGCGCAGCATCAGGATCGGAAGCAAGGATTGATTCTGGGGCAGTGCCCGAATCGACTAGTCCGCCTATAAGGCTGCGGGCCATGTTGCCGCTGCCAATGAACGCGGTGATTGATGTCATGATCAGGCCTCTTGTATGTGTGTCATATTCATTGGGTTATTGATGCTTTGGTCGGCGCGGGCCGAAAATCGCCGTACCGATGCGAACATGGGTTGCGCCCTCTGCAATGGCGGCTTCTAGATCGTCCGTCATGCCCATCGACAAGCAGTCGATTGGATAGTCTTGATCGATCAGTTCATCACGAATGTCCCGCAAACGGGAAAATATTTGTCGTTGATGATCAAAGTTGTTCGAGGGGCTTGGAATTGCCATCAGGCCACGAAGTCGTAGCCGGGGTTGATGGGCAATTGCGGTAGCGAGTGGCATTACATGTTGGGGTGGGGTGCCTGATTTGGATACTTCACCTTCGAGGTTTACTTGAATTAGCACATTCAGCGCTGGGTGGTCTTCAGGTCTTAGGCTGGCGAGTCGCTGCGCAGTTTTGATGCGATCGATGCTGTGCACCCAGTCGAAATGAGTGGCAATAAGACGACACTTATTGTTCTGGATGTGGCCAATAAAATGCCAAACGAGTGATTTATCCCCGAGTTTCGCTATCTTGTCGATTGCTTCTTGCAAGTGATTTTCGCCAAATGCTGATTGTCCAAAGGTGTGAACCGCTTCGATCGCAATGGTCGGTTGGGTCTTACTCACAGCGATCAGAGAAACGCTGCCATTTTCCCGGCCATAGCGGCGCTCGGTCATCACGGAAAACGCCATTTCTCGAGCAAGTTCGTGGGTCAAAGGATCTACCTTTAACGGAAGAATCTGTCCATCAATTTTCAGGCTGGGTGGCGTACCGACCGAAATAAAGACATCGGATGCCTTTTTGTCAATCGCCATTTTCAGCAAGTCGAGTAACTCCATCCATGCTCTCCTCGTTCAGATCGATGATCTGTACGTCAGATATTCCACAATTCAATCTAGATAAATTTGCTTGGATCAATCGCCAATGGTCGTGCTGTCTCCGCGTCAATGACATTCCGCTGTATAAGTTCCAGCAACGACTGATCCATGGTCGTCATGCCGTGCTCTCGTCCAGTTTGCAGCATGCCGTAAATCTGCGGCACCTTGGCCTCACGAATAAGATTTCGAATCGCGCCAGTGCCAACAAGAATCTCGTAGGCCGCGCAGCGACCACCACCCTTCTTTTTCAATAGTCGTTGCGCGACCACACCCTGCAAGGACTCGGACAACATCGCCCGCACCATGCCTTGTTCACCTGCTGGAAAAACATCGATGATCCGATCGATGGTCTTGGCAGCGGAAGACGTGTGCAAAGTTCCAAACACCAAGTGACCCGTTTCCGCTGCAGTAAGTGCCAGACTGATGGTTTCTTCATCACGCATTTCTCCCACCAGAATAATGTCAGGATCTTCCCGCAGCGCTGACTTAAGCGCTTTGGCAAACCCGTGTGTATGCAATCCCACCTCACGGTGATTAATCAGGCAGTTCTTGCTTTCATGGACAAACTCGATGGGATCTTCGATAGTCAATATGTGGCCGTGTTGATTTTCGTTCACGTAATTGATCATACCTGCCATCGTGGTTGATTTCCCAGAGCCGGTCGGTCCCGTTACTACCACCAGCCCGCGCACGTTGTCCGCCATGGTTCTCAGCACCTGCGGCGCACCCAGATCCTCAAGTGTCAGTATCTTGGTCGGCACCGTTCTAAACGCTGCCCCCACACCACGTTTCTGGTTATAAGCATTAACCCGAAATCTCGAGAGATTTGGAATCTCGAAAGCAAAGTCACATTCCAAGTGCTCTTCGAATTCTGCTTTCTGCTCTTCAGTCATGACATCCGTAACCATTTCTCG
>JYMV01023744.1_pt1 | contig 11379 bp, 8 predicted proteins | sample 338911 | NCBI WGS metagenome assembly JYMV01 (sample SAMN03354496, study PRJNA234377) | hydrothermal vent metagenome | biome: Deep sea; feature: Hydrothermal plumes at the Eastern Lau Spreading Center, Western Pacific Ocean; material: Seawater | place: Tonga | collected 2009 | depth 2000 m m
CGTCCCACCAGGTCTTGTTCATTCCAAATGATTCCATGGTGCCTGGCTCGTGGAAACCCGGCCAGTAGTAATACTTCGCCGCTTCATAGAACTTCATGAAACCATCATTCCAGGGACCCACCCATTCAGTGGCATCAATCGCACCGGAAACCAGTGCTTCGTAGATCTGGCTACCCGGCAGAGAGACCGGCGAGGCACCCATTTTTGCCAGTACGTCACCGCCCATCCCCGGGATACGCATCTTGAGTCCCTTGAAGTCATCTGCAGAATTGATCTCCTTGCGAAACCAACCCCCCATCTGTACCCCGTTGTTACCCGCCTTGAAGCACTTGATATTGAACGGGGCACCGAGCTCATCCCACAGTTCCTGACCACCACCCCAATCGATCCAGGTGTTGACTTCGTTAACAGTCAACCCAAAAGGCACAGACCCAAAAAACGCATAGCCTTTGTGCTTGCCTTTCCAGTAATAGTCTGCCGCATGGTAGGCCTGTGCGTTGCCAGAGGCGACTTCATCAAAAGCATCGAATGCTTTGACCCGCTCGTTGGCTGCAAAGTACTCCACATGAATCCGGCCACCACTCATTATCTCCAGGTTCTTAGCGAGGCGTTGTGCACCCGTACCGAGGCCTGGAAAATCCCGACCCCATGTGCTGACCATCACCATTTCAATGCGCTCCTTGGCGATGGCCGGTGCGGCCAGCGTTGTCGCAGCCACCGCGGTCCCTGCCGCACTGGCAGTTTTCAGAAAATCTCTACGTTTCATGTTTCCTCCTCATCTTGCAGTTAGCACCTGGGCAAATTTCCAGCCACCCAGGCAGGTTATCTTCTGCTACGGGATAGTCTAGAAACCATCCCTTACGATCACTTTAGCATGTCGAAAAGACTTTTGGGGGTATTCTCATATTAATTCAGTGAGAAGCTGAATCCACCCTCCTTTAACATGCAAGAGAAACAGTACAAAGTGCAGTATTATCGTGTTATCGCATCGTACGAATTGACTCTATCCCATGACTGATTATCGAACCCACCGACCTACGATTATGGGCACCACGCACATGGTCTGCGCTGGCCACAATCTCGCTGCGGCCGCAGGCTACCGCATACTTGAAGAAGGAGGCAATGCCATCGATGCGGGTGTCGCTGCGGGTATCGCCATCAATGTTGTCCTGCCCGAGAACACCAATTTTGGCGGCGTAGCGCCCATCATTGTCTATCTTGCGGATACCGATTCCATTGTGACCATCAGTGGCCTGGGACGCTGGCCGCGCACCGCATCGATCGATTACTTCAAACGAGAACACGATGGAGACCTGCCCTTAGGTATTCTGCGAGCCGTGGTGCCGTCCGCGCCTGACGCCTGGCTCACCGCGCTTGAAAGATACGGCACCCTCAGCCTAGAACAAGTGATCACTCCGGCACTTGAATTGGCTGAGGAAGGTTTCCCACTCTCCGCCGTGGTGCAAAACGAGATAGTGAAACAATTCACCACCGGTCCTGTTTGGAAAGCCAACGGCAGAATATTCATGCCAGGGGGTCGCCTGCCGCAGGTGGGTGACCGGATCGTACAATCTGCACTGGCCGACACATTTAAGCGCCTGATTGATGTTGAGCACCGCGCCAGAGACTGTGGACGTTCAGCCGCGATACGGGCAGCGCGAGATTATTTTTATCAGGGCGAACTGGCTCGCGAAATCGCCGACTTCAGCGCATCCGAAGGTGGTCTACTTTGCTACGAAGACCTGCGTGATTTTTCGGTCGGTCACGAAGCGCCTGTGAGCGGACAATTTCAAAATTACTCGATTTATACCTGCGGACCATGGTGTCAGGGGCCTGTCGTCGCACAAGTACTTCAAATGCTGGCCAATGACAATCTCAAAAATATGGGCCACAACAGCAGTTCGTACATACACCTCATCTCCGAGGCGTTAAACCTGGCCTTTTCTGATCGAGAGCATTATTTTGGCGACCCTGACTTTGTCGATGTGCCGATATCGACTCTGCTGTCTTCGGCCTATACCCAAATTCGTCGAGCAGAAATCGATCCTGCCAAGGCTTTTGGCGAGATGCCCCCGCCGGGTAAAACTGAAATTGAACCGCATTACCCTGCCCCATCCCCATCCACTGGATCACCAAACTCTGGGGCGGCGACCGACACCAGTTATACCTGTACCGTCGATCGATGGGGCAACGCGTTTTCAGCAACACCCAGTGATCAGAACACGCCCAATCCAATCATTCCTGAGCTCGGCTTTAGTCTCTCATGTCGGGGGTATCAAAGCTGGCTCGACCCTGCTCACGCTTCAAGTTTAGCGCCCTTGAAACGACCCCGACTGACGCCCAATCCAGCCATTGCGCTGAAAGACGGGAAGCTCTTCATGCCCTTTGGCTGCCCGGGTGGAGATGCTCAGTGTCAGGCCATGGTGCAGGTTTTTCTCAATATCGTCGAATTTGACATGGCACCCCAGGTCGCCGTCGAACAGCCTCGATTCGCAACCTGGAATTTTCCGAATTCGTTCTGGCCCCATGGCTACCTGCCGGGTCGGCTTAACCTGGAAAGTCGTATGGACCCAGCGTTAGTTGAACAGCTCAAACACCTTGGCCACGACGTCGTGTTTTCCGACGACTGGGATTCAATGTACATGGGTGTTATGGGCGCCATCACCGTGGATACGGATGCCGGCCTGCTTCGTGCGGGTGCAGACCCGCGCCGGGATACCTATGCGATCGGTCGGTAAAACGAGCGGCGTTTGATCAGGGCTCCAGAGGCGCCTGCAACGTTGCACCGGGCACCCTGATGCCACCACGGGGTTGTCCTGGCTCGATCGTTCCGTAACGCGCTTCAAAATCAGCAGGCAACGAACGACCATCTGCGGCTGACAGCCAGAGCCTTAGAAGATGTCTCCTTCGTTCCGGTTCGGGCCAGTCTTGGTAACTGGTCCGGGCATGCAGTATCTGGTGATTGTGCAGAAATTGTATATCGCCTGGAAGAAAATCAATATCCAGACGCAGCTCATCACTCGATGCCAGTTCATCAACCAAATCCAACGCATCGGCCTGCTCTGCAGTCAATGGCGGTATGTGTGGATGGCGTTGTGCCGCATCAATAAAGTCACGTGCGTAAATACAGGTGACCCGCTCTTCTTCGGGATAAAACACGGCCAATTCATAGGTCTCGTCGTCGCCTTCAGGGATCTCGCCTTTGCGGTCTATATGAAACCGCCGACAGAGCACTTTCAGTAGATCAGGACGACGCTGGGCAATTTCATGGTAAATCGTCGATGATGAACAAATCGAGCTCTGCCCTCCCGTACGCGCGGGTTGCAGACACAACAGGCCGACAATATCGGTGGAATCGGTGTGAAAGAGCTGTCGATAGCTGGTTTGATAAACCCGGTTCAGCGAATCCATAGGGTCGAGCCCCAGATCGTAGACATGGCCGAGCAGGTGACCCTGTGCATTCTGTGAAACTGGTACGCCCAGATGACAGCCGATCCCATAATATGCGCGGGCTGAAGTTTCGCGGTCCCATTCGAGGACTGGCAACCCACGTAACACAGCGAATCCACGCCCGTAGATGAGTTCGTCCCGCAATTCTCGGATACGTGAAGCGAACGCTGGCAAAACGAAAGAGCTGGCACTCAACTCGGGGATAGGTACCGCTTGGGTACGGCTGACTGCGACCTCTAGTTCCTGGATCTCCTCGTCAGTCAGCCCAATGATCCAGTCATCACGTTGCTCCCAGTCGGCGCGATACCACACGGCCGGGTCAAAATTACGACTGAGGGTCATCTGGTTACCCCGCGTGACATGCAGTTCCCGTGACACAAACGGCAATCCTGATCGGCGCTTATCCTCGCATGCGCTCAGCCTTGGGGTCAAATATCGGTTCGGGCTGCGGCGTCGCAGAGAGGGTTTCACCCAGTATATCAATCGACCAGCCATCTTTTTCGTCGGCTATCTCTTTGGGCACGTACCCCATTGCCACTGAAAGCCCAGATGCGTGTGCATAGCCGCCGGATGTGACCCAACCTTTCACTTCACCTTGGTGTCGGATTGGCTCATCGCCGATGGCATCAGCATCGGTAGCGTCGACGACAAATACTCGTAACCGCAACTTTCCACCGTGTTCTTTTTCGGCTGCCGCTCCGGCTTTGCCGATAAAGTCGGCGTCCTTTTTAAGCGCCACAAATCGTCCCATACCCGCCTCATAGGGACCATAAATCGGACGGTATTCCCGCGCCCAGGAACCGAAGTTCTTCTCGACCCGTAAAGAATTCAGCGCCCGTGAACCGAATAAGCGCAAACCCAAATCTTCTCCCTGATTTTGGATAAGATCGAAAACATAACGCTGGAATTCAGGCTCCATCCAGATCTCGTAGCCCAGGTCACCCGTGAAACTGACTCGACCTACCAGACAAGGCGCCATACCCACGTCGAGCTTACGGATATCCAAAAAACGAAATGCTTCGTTACTGACATCGTCGTCCACCAGCCGCTGAAGCAGTTCTCGAGATTTCGGACCGGCGATGGATAGGCCGACCAGTCCAGGGCCCCGCGCAATGATCTCTACGCTGCCGTCTTCAGGTAGGTTTTGCGTAAACCAGCGCATATGGTAATTCTCGGCAAGACCAGAACCCACTATGAAAAATTCCCCATCACCCAGGTTCGCCAGACTGAAATCACCAATCAGCTTGCCACCATGGTTCAGCATTGGTGCAAGTGTCATACGCCCGTCCGCGGGTAATCTGCAGGTCAGTAGACGGTCCAACCAATCGGAAGCACCCGACCCTCGGATCGTATACTTGGCAAAACTCGCAATTTCCATTATGCCAACTGCCGTTCGCACTGCATTGACTTCCTCAGCCACATGCTCAAAGTCGGTCGACCTTCGCCAGGAAAATTCATCGACAACACCTTCCGGGGCAAACCATAGCGCTTGTTCCAGCCCATAGGCCTCGCCCATCTGGGCACCGGCTGCCAGCAACCGGTCATAGACCGGTGTGGTGCGCAGAGGACGGCCCGCGGGTAGCTCTTCATTGGGAAACCGGATCGAAAAACGACGGGAATAGTTCTCCTGAACCTTCTTGTTGGTATAAGCGAGGGTCGCCCAGTCACCGTAACGCGCGACATCCATGGCCCAGACATCAAATCCGGGGTCACCTTCAATCATCCAGTTCGACAGTGCGAATCCCACTCCGCCTCCCTGGCTGAAGCCTGCCATCACGCCACAAGCACACCAGTAGCCACGCAGCCCCTTAATGGGACCGATAAGCGGATTTCCATCGGGTGCGAAGGTAAATGGTCCGTTGATGATCTGCTTAATCCCAGCCTTCTGAAAGGCCGGAAAATGTTCAAACCCGACTTCCAGAGAAGGTGCTATCCGGTCGATATCCTCGGGCAGCAGTTCATGTCCAAAATCCCACGGCGTCTCTTTAGGCGACCAGGGCTTACAGGCTTTTTCATAGGTCCCCATCAACATACCGTTACCCTCCTGCCTTAAATACAACTCGCCATCAAAATCAACACAATGCGGCACTTCCAACCCTGATGACTCATTGAAGGCGACCACTTCAGGCATGTCTTCGGTCAACAGATACATATGCTCCATGGCGAGAACAGGCAGTTCGAGTCCAACCATCCGGCCGACTTCTCGGGCCCACAGGCCGCCAGCGTTAACGACATGCTCGGTATGAATCTCACCTTTTTCCGTAATCACGCGCCAACTGCCATCCTGATTCTGCTGAAGATCCGTCACGCGGGTCTGTTGGTGGATGACGGCACCACTCTTGCGTGCTGCCTTTGCATAGGCCCAGGTGGTACCCGAGGGATCCAGGTGGCCTTCTAACGGATCACTCATCGCACCCACGAACTTGTCCGGATCCAGCAATGGGAAAATATCAGCCGCCTCCTTGGGGCTGATTATCTCGGTGTCCATACCGAGATAATGCCCTTTCGCGTGCATGCTTTTAAGCCAGTCGAAGCGTTCCTTGGTCGCTGCCAGAAAAACACCGCCCGTCAAGTGAAGCCCGATCGACTGTTCAGACAGTTCTTCGATCTCGTTATACAGTTCAATAGTGTATTGTTGGAGCTTGGCGACATTGGGATCGCCGTTGATGGTATGCATACCACCGGCTGCATGCCAGGTTGAGCCCGAGGTCAGCTCCGAGCGTTCCAGGAGCACAACATCGGTCCAGCCGGCTTTCGTCAAGTGATACAACACTGAACAGCCGATGACTCCACCCCCTATAACAACCGCCTGTGCGTGTGCTTGCATAATGAGATCGTTCCTTACTTATCTGTCAGGGTCTTCTGTCAAGGATTTCATTTCGACTACGGATCGCTGGAGCCGATCTGCGTTTTACGTCTATCCACATACTCATCCATAGCCTCGCACCGGGCACTATCAATCAGGGGCGCTTCAAATGTCTCGATGGCCTGCTGCCAAAGTGCCGTGGCTCGCTCCGTTGCATCTTTTGCACCAGCCGCCTGCCAGTTTTCATTGTTCTGCCAGTCACTGACCAGTGGAGTATAAAAAGCAGTCTCATAACGCGCCATGGTGTGGTCTGTGCCGAAAAAATGGCCCCCTGGGGAAACTGCTCCGATGGCGTCGATACCCAGTTCTTCTTCGCTGGTATTTATTGGAGAAAACATGGTGATGAGATTCTGCAACATCTCAACATCAATAATCAGCTTCTCAAATGAAGCCACTAACCCGCCTTCAAGCCAGCCAGCCGCATGGTAGAGCAGATTGCCGTGACCCAGAACAGCACTCCACATGGACATCTGGGTCTCATAGACCGCCTGGGCATCTGTGGTGTTTGAGGCGTTGCAGCCACTGGTTCTATAGGGCAGTCCGTAGCGTCGAGCGAGTTGCCCACCGGCCAGGTTGGCCTTGGCGTTCTCCGGCGTACCGAACGCTGGCGCACCTGAACGCATATCGACGTTGGACGTGAACCCACCGTAGACCACCGGTGCCCCGGGACAAAACGCCTGTATCATTGCCAGCCCGAAAAGCGCCTCCGCATTCTGCTGCACCAGCCCTGCCGCCAGGGTCACCGGCGTCATCGCACCCAACAGGGTAAACGGTGTCACGATCACAGCCTGCCCGTAGTGCGCGAGTTCCAGCGCAGCGTCAGACATTGAATCGTCGAGCTTTCGCGGCGAGTTGATATTGATGTTGCCGAATAATGACGGGTCTTCGGATAACTCGTCCGTCGTCATACCCCGACCTAGTGCAACCATGTGCACTGCATCCTGAACCCTGCCCTTACCGATGGGTACAGCTGAAAATACCTTGTCGGACAAAATAATGTTTGCCCGGTAGGTGTCGAGATGGCGCGTATTCGCCGGCAGGTCGGTGGGTGCAACACTCTGGTTCCCAAAAAAGTTAATCACATTGAAGGTCTGCCCGAGTTTAATCAGGGTCTGGTAGTCGAAAAAGTTTCCCGGCCGTCTTCCATTGATCCGATCATGCACGTTGGGCGGACCGGAAACCAAACCACAGTTGATTCGGCGCCCGCCTATCAATAGCTGGTTGGCAGCATTCCGTGGTGTCAACGAAAAGTGTTGAGGTGCTTTACCAACCAGCGCCATGATCGTCTCACGGTCTATCCTGACGATCTGTGTCGTTTCATCGACACTCCCGCCGAGAGACTGGAACATGGTTCTTACCCGATCGCTGGTGACCTCAATGCCCAATGATTCGAGCACAGTCATCGACGCATTATGAATCTCTTCAAGCTGATCCGGTGTCAATGGACACAACGGCGGATAGGGGTTGTCCAGAACCTGCGGCGCTAACTGGTTCAGCGCCGACTTAGCACTGCGGACAGCTTTACGCACTTCCCGTGCGCGAGTGCGTGCACCCCGTCTCATAGTGTTCTCCCGTTCAGAATCCCACTTTACAGGCCGTGACCGAATCCGTAATTAAAGGCGATATTCGACTCCGGTATTATCATGTTTCAGACATTAAAAACTATGTTTCGGACATATAATGAGCGGGCAATGTTGCCGATACCTCGCCAAAATGTCACCTTTCTGCTGATCGATGAATTCTCCGTCATGGGTTTGAGTGGGCCCATGGAGGTGTATCGCCATGCAAACCGGTTCGGCCCTAAGGCCGTGTACAACACGATGATTGCAAGTGTTGATGGGGGTTATGTCACCGCGAGCAACGGTCTGCAAATAAGGGCGGACCTCAGTCTCGATACCCTGGAACACACGGACGTGTTCGTTATCGTCGCGGGTGTGGGTGCAGAAAAAATTACGGATCGGAAATTACTGGCCGTCCTTCAACGACTAAGGGCACAACGCTGTATCCTCGGTGGTGTATCCACCGGCGGACTTATTCTGGCTCGAGCAGGGCTTTTGAATGGATACAGGGCCACGGTGCACTGGGAAAGTTTTGCCTCCCTGGTTGAGTTGTACCCCAAAGTTACGCCGGTATTTCAGCACTACGTCAGAGATCGAGATCGGATCACCTGCTCAGGGGGCACAAGCACAATCGACCTTTTCCTCGATCTTGTGAGCGATGATCTCGACAGTACGGTAGTCACACGCATTACGGAACAGATGCAGATGGACCGCCAGCGACCGGGCGAGGATAAACAAGGACACCGACTGAATCGTCATGGCAAACCCCTGAGCACAGCAGTTGCACGCGCGGTTGCGCAAATCGAATTCAGTATCGACGAACCCACCCGTGTCGATGAACTTGCTCGACTTGCGGGTGTGACTTCACGCCATCTTCTGCGGCTATTTCGACAGGAACTCGGCACAACACCAGTACAATTTGGCTTGGATATCCGGCACACTCTCTAATCCTGAATACCAGCATGGCGCTATCAGACATCGCAGCCGCGACAGGCTTTAACTCCCGATCCCACATGACCCAACGTTATCGTAACCGCTACGCCGAAACCCCCACGCAAACCCGACTCAACTGAATGAACTTAACCGAGCACCGCTCCCACAGAATCACCCAGTATGCTCGCAATATCGTCAAGGGTGGATTCTGAGGTGACTATCGGGGGAGCTACACAATAGCAATCACCCCTGACCCGACTGAACATGCCACGTTTGACGGTTTCAGCATGAACCTTTGCTCCAATGCCGTCACTGGCGTCGAACATCTCCTTAGTCGCTTTATCCTTCACTAGCTCAACGCCACACATCATACCCAGGCCACGGACCTCACCGACATGCGGATGATCGGCCAGGGCCTCCTTTAATTTAACCAGCAGGTGTTTGCCTTTGGTCTGAGCTTGTCCAACGAAATCCTCATTTTCGATGATATCCATCATGGCCAGAGCGACCGCACAACCGACGGGATGTGAACTGTAGGTATACGCGTGCATCCACGGGGAACCACTGTCGTTCATCACGCTGGCGATCTCATCACTGATCCCGATACCGCCCAGCGGGAAATAGCCTGAGGTGATAGCTTTTGCAAACTGTATCAGGTCGGGCTCAATGCCCCAGTGTTCGAGTCCGAACATTTTCCCGGTACGACCGAACCCGGTGATCACCTCATCAGCGACCAGCAACACCTCATACTGGTCACAGATCTCTCGAATCCGTTTAAAGTAATCTTCCTGCGGCACAATCACGCCGCCGGCACCCTGAACCGGCTCTGCGATAAACATAGCTACCGTGTCTGCCCCTTCTTCAAGAATCTGCTTCTCGAGTTCGTCAGCGGCGGCAATACCCTGGCTCTTCGCGCCTTCTGGCGCTTCATAAAGATAAGGATAAGGAAACCCGGGGATTCTCGGTTCGAACATCGCCCAGTAAGCCGGTATACCCGTCGCGCACATCCCCGCCATCGTCACCCCGTGATAGCCCCAGATCCTAGATATAACCTTAGTCTTATCGGGCTTGCCTTTGAGTTTCCAGTAATACCGGGCCAGCTTGATATTACTGTCGGTCGATTCACCGCCGCCCGAGGTCAGATAGAAATGATTGATACTCGGATAGGTCAGATGGGCCAGTCGTTCCGACAGTTCAATTGCACGGGGGTTTGAACTGCCCGCATAACCGGAGACAAATCCCATCTGCCGCATTTGGGCAGCTGCCGCATCGGCGAGTTCAGGCCGGCCATTACCGGCTGTGTTGTTCCACAACCCCGATAGACAATCGATGTACTCATTGCCTTCAGAATCTACAATATAAGCCCCTTTCCCTCCGACCCAAACTTTAGCGGATTCGTGTGCGGCCGGGTTGTGTAGTGGATGGACAAGGTGGGCCGTGTCTCTATCGATCAAACTCCTCTCAGCTGCGGTGGTCACGTTGCGCTCTCCCTGGAATCAATTAGAGAATGGTTCTGTGGTAATCATCTTATCTGACATTCTGGAACAATGAAACGGGTCAGAAGAAACAACCGGTTGTACTTAGTTCATGCCCCTATCCCGCAATAATCGATCAAGATATTTAGCCGACCTGTGACAGAATCCGATCAACAAATTCTTCCATGCTGCGCACTGAACTGGCTATATCTTCTCGTTGAAAATTAAAGAACAGGTGCTGAACACCCAGTTCTCGAAACACCCCAATATCCTCGACGATCTGGTCCGGGCTCCCGGTAAATAGATGATGCTGACCATCGGAAAGTACTATTGGCGCACCATCGTTCGGCCAGTGTGCCCAATAGGCCAGTATGATCGACGCGGGATCCCGGTCATGCTCAACGGCCACCCTGTAGAGACGCTCAAGGGCTTCTGAGTAACGTGCCGCAGTATTCAGCGGAAACCGGGGATTTGATCCCACAGGATACCAGGCATCACCGTGGGTTACGGTCCGCCTGAGTGCAGCTTTACTCTCGCCACCCACCCAGATCGGGATATGGGGCTGCTGCACTGGTCGAGGCAGGAACGTAACATCTTCGAAAGACACATAGTTTCCATGATAAACCGGCTGCTCGTGCGCCCACAGAACTTTAAACGCTTCCAGATATTCGTCAGTGACCCGGCCCCGATCTGAGAAAGGCGGTGCCCCAATCGCTTTAAACTCCTCAGCCATCCAGCCTGAACCAATGCCGGCAATCACTCGACCGTTGGAAAGCAGATCAATGGACGCCAATGCCTTGGCTGCGAATACCGCGCTGCGGTGCGGCACGACCATCACTGAAGCCAGTAATTTGACCTCACTGGTAATCCCAGCAAGGTAAGCCATAATGGCCAACTGCTCCACGCAATCTCCCGATGCTGCACCTGGAAACGTGCCTGTGGAACTGTAGGGATAGCGGGAGTCGATGTTTCTGGGTATCACGATATGGTCAGGCACCCCCAAGCAGGCAAATCCCAATTCTTCACCGCGGGTCGCGAACGCTTTGATGCCTTCACGCGTCGCTAGCGGACCCCGGCCTGGAATGCTGAAACCAAA